>Ga0209911_100027_pt1 | contig 260732 bp, 228 predicted proteins | sample FECB21metaG_FD_188301 | JGI IMG/M metagenome (GOLD analysis project Ga0209911, IMG submission 188301) | Cyanobacterial communities from the Joint Genome Institute, California, USA - FECB-21 (SPAdes) (version 2) | ecosystem: Environmental > Aquatic > Thermal springs > Hot (42-90C) > Microbial... | reverse complement strand
TTTACCGTCGCACTTACGGAGTAGGACTTTCACCTACATGGTTATCCAGTTGTCATGGTTCTTTAATAGAACTATGCTAATCATCCCCCAGTATTTCTACTGGTTTCGATTAAACGGGTCGTACCCAAGTCTTCATCATGATAAAGTGGAACCAGCCCAACTGCAAACAGCACTAGGTCAACGCGGTACTTTTAGCTACTTGCTAAATTCCGAAGTGTTCGACATGGAACTGACAGCACTTTCTAATGTACAGCACGCAGGTTATCATAATATCCGTTTAATCCTGCCTTTTGTTCGCACCGTAGAAGAATTTGTTTTTTGTCGTCAGAAAGTTGAGCAAGCAGGATTAACCGAAATAGCAGAATTTCAATTATGGATTATGGCAGAAGTGCCAAGCGTGCTATTTTTACTTCCAGAATATGTAAAAGCAGGAGTACAAGGGATTTCTATTGGTACAAATGACCTAACTCAGCTATTATTAGGAGTAGATAGAGACCAAGCAGTTTTAGCAAAAAGCTTTGATGAACATCATCCAGTAGTAATGGATGCTGTATTTCGACTGATTGAAATGGCAAGAGAAGCAGGTATTCCTTGTTCTATTTGCGGACAAGCACCAGCATTGTATCCTGAAATTATCACAAAATTGGTGCAATGGGGAATTACTTCTATATCGGTTGAACCAGAAGCATTACAGCGCACATATCAAGCTATTTTACGTGCTGAGCAGAGTTTACTTTTAGAAGCAGCGCGTCGTCAATTAAGTTGTTAGTGGATAGTGGAGAGGTAATTAAAAATCAAAAGTGTGATCAAAATTTATTCATCAAAGCTTTGTGGTGTGAGAAAGGGTGAAGGTGAATTCTGTCCTACACCCTTGTATCCTTGCCTAACAAAGCCCAAAGTTATTCGTTTCATTAACCAATATAATGTAGCAATAACAACAAATGTAATAGTTATAATTACTAAAGGTTGTTTACCTAAAATTTCTTCCACACCTTTGGTAATTACGGCATCCGGCTGAGTGACAAAATCCCAACTGTTAAAGCGTAAAAACCTTCCCCAGTAAACACCAACAGCAGATAAAGCGTGAGTAATCAACTCCATACCTAAAACCCACTGGCTTTTATCAATGCGGTGCAGATAGTAACCCATATTGATTACAGAAATAACATAAGCTTCAAATCCAGCTAAAATCACTACCAGATACACCGGAATTAGCACCAAGGTAATTATCCATACCGACTGAATTGTACGGATATCGTTTATTAAGTGAATCACATCAGTTAATAAATAAGGTGCATTTGGCAAAAAAGCGTAAAAAACCGCAAATCCCAACCACCAAACCCAGGAACGACTGCGTTTGATACGACGAAACAGCCAAACACTTAAAACTAAAGGTATAAAAGCTAGAAATAAATTCCAAGTCATCCAGCGTATATTTATTTGTAAGACTTGTATAACTCTAGCTATTAGGTCAATTAGTTCTGCTTTCATTACTGTTTCCTTATGAGACACGGTTGCATGATTTTAAATATCAGTAATTGGTTCCGGCTACCAATTACTGATGAAAATTTTAGCTAGTTATCTTTTAATTAGCCATGCAATTAAATTCATCTTGCTTTAATTGTATTCCAGAAAATAGCTGGGTATTGGGTGTGATTAATTTAGCTTTTAAATTTAGCGTATCATGACTCGACTACGGGGACCTCGTTGTTTTGATTGAGAAATGTTTTCATCACTTTTATTACCGATATTGGAAGATTTTTCTAGAACGGAATTAGCGACAAATGAATTACCGCTACTAAATTCTATGTTGCTGACATCGGTAGAAGGAGTTGATGATATAGACGGAGTTGAGGAAGTAGAAATCGTAGATGTATTAGAAGCCGTTGATGATATCGGAGTTGAGGAAGTCGAAGTTCCACTAGCAGTTGACGTAGAGGTTATAGGAAGACTTGGAGGAGTAAAAGTTGTAGAAGGAGTTGAATTTGTACCACCATTTGATGTAGAGGTTGTAGAAGGAGTTGAATTTGTACCACCAGTTGATGTAGAAGTACTACTACCAGGTGATGTAGAAGTTCCACCAGTTGATGTAGAAGTTCCACTACCAGGTGAAGTAGAGGTTATAGGAAGACTTGGAGGAGTAAAAGTTGTAGGAGGAGTCGAATTTGTACCACCAGGTGATGTAGAAATAGTACCACCAGTTGATGTAGAGGTTCCACCACCAGTTGATGTAGAGGTTCCGCCACCAGTTGATGTAGAGGTTCCATCACCCGTTGATGTAGAAGTTCCACCACCAGTTGATGAATTCAGAATTTTTGTACCTTCGGGTACGTTAATGTACAGTTTTACTAAAGGAGAATCGTCTTTTATTTTGTAAGGTTCAGACCTTGGAGAACCAGGTTGGTCAGATTTATAATCAAATACATTAGGACTATCACCACCATTGCGATCGCTATATCTTGGTCCTTGTCCTGTAAGCTCAAAAGTTCCTTGATACTGCGTTCCCGTATCAGGGTCAGTGAGAATACCTGTATAAAAAGCTCTTTTGACTCCAAATTCATCTTGAACTACGGCTTTAATTACGGCTCCTTCCATATCCGGTCTACCGTCATATCTAAAGGTTGTCATTTCACCGTCTGAGAGTACGGGAGATTTGATAATTGCATCGAAAGAGGTAACAGGAATACCTTTAAAATTAACGTAGTAATTCATACTACCGTCATCGCGGACGTTTACCTTTACATATTCTGATTTATACACTTGGACTAACTCTGGATTTTGTCTAGTTCCAATGTTGCGATAATAAGCACCATTTTCATCTGTATCTACACGAGTTAGAACCTTGTTGTAATTGGGATTAAAAAAAGGAAGTACAAGAGTTCCGGATATTGTACCAGTACTTTGAACGGTGAGTGGTGAAGTCGTAGTTTGTTGAGCAAAAACCCTTGGTGTGACTAAACCAAAAATGCTTGCCACTACACTACTGCTGAGAATAGCTGTAAAAGCTAATTTACGGTAATTTTTAACTTGGTGCATATCAAAAAAAAGTGTTTTTTAAAAAAAATTAAACTAATGCGATCGCGCTGCTGATATCTACAGAAGTCGTATTTTTAGAAGATTTTTCAGGGTGTGACCAATAAGTACCCGTGCAAAATTAATTTAACATTTTAGTTTGATAGGGAAGAGGGAAAAGGGAAGAGGGAAGAGCGATATAACTCAGTAGTAAATATACAATTAATTCTGCTTACCCACTTATTAATGTAAAAAACCCGACTCCTAACTCCTAACTCATAACTCCTAACTCCTAACTCCTAACTCCTAACTCCTAACTCCTCACTTTTGACAGTCGCAGGTAAATACAACTAACGCGATTGATTACATTTACACTTACATCAAACTAAAACCGGAAAGTAGCTCTTAAGGCTCCGACTATCAAAGGGTCATTACTCTGATTGTGGTCAGGGTTGAAAACGACGAAAAAACCGGGAGTTAGGGCTAAATTTTGATTTAACTGAGCGCGATAAAACATTTCTACGTGCAAAGATGTAGCATTGCGTCCTCCTGATATTCCGTTGTCAGAAAAGTTGGGAAAGTTGAATCCATCAGGTAAACTACTAGATGTAATTTTCGGGGGTTGTCCGATGAGAATTCCGCCTAAATTACCCTGTTGTCCTAAATTGGGAAAAGCAGCAAATACAGCCCAATTATTAGTTTCTACCCTGCCTTGAATATCCTCTGGATTAGAAAAAGTCCAGCCTCCCCAACCTCCTAATTGCAAATTGGGATTGATGCGCCATGCAATGGTTGCGCCAACAGCTTGAGTATCAAAGCCTGTAGTCGGTGCAAAAGGAGAAGTTAATTGAGCATCACCGATACCAGTTGCGAGTAAACCATCGTTGGAGTGGGAATAAAGATAATTCAAGCCAATATCTATATTGTTACTAGGTGCTACCGTCAGTTGAACCCCTGTAGTATGTCTTCCACCGAAAAGTCCACCAACATTTTTATCAGCAGCAAAACTAGGAAATTGAGCGCTATAAACAGCTTGTAAACTTATATCCTGATTAATTTGCCAATCAAAGCCGACACCACCAGTACCGCTACCAATTGCTAAAATCGGGTTACGCTGAGCAAACGCAGAAATTGCTCCTTCTCCAGAACCTTCTAAGGGGTTGATTCCGCGAAATGTGTTGATGGGGTTCACACCCGCAGCACCGACAACAACTCCCAAATTATCGGAAATGGGGAAGCGATAAGATAAATCATTGACAAATACATCATTATCTGTATCCGACTCAAAACCCAAACGACCCATATTAGTAAACAAAGAAGATGCAGAAGAACCCAAATTTCCTGCATACAAACCAGTTAACAGTAAATCTCTTCCCGTAAACGAAGTCGCTAACGTTAATTGCATACTGTTAGCAAAAGTGAGATTCGTTTGTGCAGTACGTTCGGGTATTCCATCTCTAGGAAATAAATCTACTTCGTTTTTATTACTTCCTTGCAAACTAGTAATTGCTTGTCCAAATAATCTAGTTGTTGGAGAAAATTGATTTGCTTTTAATTCGCTAGTTCTTTCTTCCAGAGAAATAATCCGTTCTTGCAATTGATTTAATTCGGCACGAAACTCATTTTGTAAGCGTTGCAGAATAATTAAATCTTGTTGATCAATTGCATCCGTTCCTTTATTCGTAATCAATTCGTTTATTTTTTGTAAACAAGCATCGATTCCAGCGGCAAATTGATAGCGATTGATAACGCGCTCCCCGGCAAAAGTACCATTAGAATATGCGATCGCACAATTATGACGGCTTGCTAAAGATTGCAGAGCAGGAAAAGCCCAGTGATTTGGACTGACATCATCAAGTTCCGATACTGGTGTGACTTGTGACATCGGATTTTCTGATTTTAAGGGTTGAGTAGCGGGAAGAATCTGAGTAACAGAATCTTTAAATTTAATATTGCTTGTACTTTCTGGTAATTTTTCGTCGTAGGTAAATTGGAAAGTATTATCGGAATCAGAAAACTCTGGTGGAGCGATTTCAGCCGATGGCGCGACAATTATTTCTTGATTCTGCCTTAATTCTTGTTGTGTATTTAACTGTTGTTCTGGCAGTTCTTCGGGCAACTCAGGTACAGTCGTTTGTCCCGTTGTTAACACGCTTGCCATCAGTAGACTGATATCACGCATTGTATCTCGCTTTACTAACACCAATATTTCCTTTCACAGAAATAATCGGTTAGCTTCAGGAATATTTGTCAAAAAAAAGTTATAAAGAGATTTTTTTTAAGTAAAAATACTGATTAGGAGTTAGTTGATAGTGGTTAGTAGTCCACTGTCAACTGTAAACTGTCCCTTTATTCCGCTTGATTGCAGTAAGTATTCAAATTATTTGCTAAAGTATCAGATTCTTTAGCGGTATCTGAAACTTGTTTTAGGTGCTGTTCTATATCTTGTTTCGCTTTGCGAACTTGTTCCTTACCAGCAGAAGAGACTTTGGCTGTTTTCGCTGAACCGAGTGCTTCAGCGGCAGATTTTATATTCTTACTAAAAGCTTCAAGATTTTTGACAGACTGGTTTTTGAAGTTTTCGAGTTGGGAATCTTTGAAGTTTTGTTGATTGATTTTTTTGCTGACATCTTGCAAATCCTTGGCTAATTCCAAACTTAATGTGACTTGGGAGCCTTTATTTTTTTCAATTAGAGAAGTTCCTTGATTAACCAGCTCAATAAGTCGCTGACACTGAGCTTGCTTGTTTTCGTTACAGGCTGTAATTAGTAAAGCCAGACTTAGATTAACAAAAGCAATTACCTTATATTTATTCCAATAAAACATTAATAGCCCTACTGTGAGCATTACCGAAATTATAGTATCCGAAGATTCACTAATTTTGTGAAGTGTTCCGGACATTTGCTACATCAAATCCGGACGATTAGTTGTTATTCCCTGTTACCTTGAATTAATCTGGTCGATTAGTAGATTAGAGTTTGTGCTACTTTCGGGGACGTTTGAGAGGCTGTGAGATAATTCTTCTACCACTTGCGACTTGTCTCTGGCGTAGATCGTCGCAAATTGCTTGAATATCATAATTAAATGATTTAACGTGTTCTTCTCGAATTTTATGGATTTCTTCAAGAATTTCGTTCTTCCACATCTTTATTCCCCCATTAGCTCATAAGGTGTACAAATAGTGGGCATCTTGTATGATGCCTTTAATAATTAATTTAACTAACCGCAATCGGCGGATATATTAATTAAATATTTATCAAATATTAATTAAATATTTTATCATTTATATTGACGCATCTGCTCTATTATGTAATCTTCAAGTTCTCGTTTCTCTCTACTGCTGGCATTTCGTTGATAGGTTCTTTTTGTTTCTTGAATAAATTTACGTTTAGCACTCGCAGAAGCACTAGATTTCATTCCTGCTTTTTGCATTTCTTTTTGTAATTCGTCCCAGGTTTTTTCAGCCATTGCTTCTCCAACTTGCACTAATGCTTGTGGTAGCAATCGCTGAGCTTCTTTACGAAAATCTTCGTCTGTATCAAGAGAAGCAAAATCAATAGTTTTCAAGTCGATTTCAATGTCGTCAAATTTGCTCATCAAAGATTTTCTCCAATTTTATTCTTACCCTGTTTGAAAGAGTTAACTGTGATCAATGTGTATGGCAGGGGACTGTAAGCAACACCAAACCCATACTCAGAAATGTTAACTGATAACTGTTACAGATTATCACCAACCTACTGGTAAACCCAAATTTTCTAAAGTCTCGCTATCTTCTAAGAGTGGTTGAATATCCCTGTCTACGTGTATTCGACCTTGTGAAAGCACTAAAGCACGTTGAGTAACTTTACTCAACCAATTTAGGTCATGAGAAGCAACTAATATAACTTTTACTGGTAAATTTAAGAGTACTTGGGCTAAATTACGTCGCCATGCAGGGTCTAGTCCATTAGTTGGCTCATCTAAAATCAAGATATCAGGATTTAAAGCTAAAACTGATGCTAAGGCTGCAAGTCTTCTTTGTCCTCCGGAAAGCTCGTGTGCGGAACGTTTAGCGTAAGCTTCTAAACCAAAGTCCATCAACAATTGTCGCGCTCTATCAGTTGCTTGTGCGATTGATACACCATAGTTAAGAGGACCAAAAGTCACATCTTCTAAGATAGTCGGCATAAATAATTGGTCGTTAGCATCTTGAAAGGCAAACCCAATATTACGCCGTACTTGTGGTAAGTTTTTTGGCTCTAATGGAATATCATTAATAATTATTTTGCCTAGAGATGGTTGTTTTAAACCAATCAAATTTTCTAATAAGGTGCTTTTCCCTGAACCAGTTGGTCCCATTAATGCAACTTTTTCTCCGACATTTAATGTAAAAGAAATATCATGCAAAACTGGTTCTCGATTAGGATATGCATAGGCAAGATTTTGAACTACAACAGTTGGTTTTTGCATTGTTAATTGTTAGTTTTTAATCTTAAGTAAAATATATTTTGCAATCTTTTTTAGACATATTGAAAGACGTTGCATTGCAACGTGTAGAAAAAATCAACTTATGAGAAAAAATCAATTATTCCAGAGGTAACTGATAAGAAGCAATTGTCAAACTTAAGGCTAAAATACTCATACCTAACAAAATCAAACGCTCTTTCATTCTCAATGTCGAAGTAACAGGTAACATTCCGTTGTAACCGCGAGCTATCATTGCTGCGTAAACTCGTTCGGCACGATCAAGACTGCGGAGATACAAAGCTCCAATCATTGCAGCATTAGCGTAGCGTACCCATCCTGCGGCTCCATTCAAACCGCGAAGTTTTGCACTACGTTGCATTTGAGTTACTTCTCCGAGCAATATTTCTAAGTATTGTCCTGCTAAAAGCAAAGTCTCTTTGAAAGCACCCGGAAGAGGCAAGCCTTTGAGAGCAATACCGAAACTATGAGGTGGTAAAGTTAACAAAAAACTATTCATTGTTAGCAAACACACTAAAGAACGAACTAATAAAAAACTAGCTCGTTGCCAACCTAAAGGTAAGGCTAGGAATGATAAAAATATCAGTTCTAAACCTAATAAACCTGTGAGTTTGCGAATTGGTACGCGCAATGAAATAGCCCAACAAAGCGCTAGAATACCATAGGCACCAAGCCAATACCAAGCATTTAATTTCAGAAAAGCTGCCCCAATAACAATTATTAAAGACAGCTGCAATCGCAAAGTCAAAGGAAGTTTACGCATTCTTTGGTTTCACTATTTGTGCAATACCCCATGCAACAGCAAAGCAAACTATACTGCCAACAATGCCAGCAATACTTGTACCTATGCCTTCATTTTGATTAAATGTATAGTCTGCAAAAGGTGTTGGTACTGAAATCCTTACTTGTTCGGCTAAGCCAATAAAGCCGGTATCTTCAGCGACTTTTTCCAAACCATCGGGCCAAGCTGAAGCGAATAAAGATAGCAATCCAGCAATTAAAACAATGGTAACAACGGGAACAACCCAACTGCGAATCTCCTGTTCATCATTCCCTGGTAATAAATCTGGTCTAGCTTGGACTAAATAAGCTAACACCCCACCAGTAATTAAGCCTTCACCGATACCAATCAAAATATGCACTCCTGTCATTGCCGGTAAAACTACAGCTAAATTTGCAGTACCAGAAATTGCTAATTCAATAGCAGCACAAATTGCCGCTGCTACTACGCTCACAGCCCCTGCAATCCCCGCAGCCAAAGGTAAACGGCTTTTTGAACCTCCGAACAATCGATGCAAGGTTTGGGTTAAAAGCCAACCTACCCAAACTCCAACGAATGCCATGTTAAAAATATTCGCTCCCAAGGCAGTAATTCCACCATCAGCAAATAGCACCGCCTGAATAATTAATACAGTGGCAATACACAAAGCACCCGCCCACGGGCTACCTAATACTATTGCTGCTAAAGCTCCCCCTAATAAGTGACCACTAGTTCCACCTGCTACTGGAAAATTGATCATTTGTGCAGCGAAAATAAAGGCGGTAGTTAAACCTAAAACTGGAGCGCGACGTACTCCAAAAGCATCTTTTGAACGAACTAAAGCTATACCTAGTCCAGCCACACTCGCTATGGTAGTAGCCGCAGCTACTGGAACGGAAACAAAGCCATCAGGAATATGCATTTCGGTAGAGAATTATTTTGTAGTACAAAAGATACGTATAAAAGACACGCAGATTATTAATATCAAACAGAATTTTTATGTCGAATACAATCCCCTATGGGGGCATTTTGGTAACAATTATGTATATAATTTATATCTATTTAATATCTGAAAATATACTTTGTTTTCAATGTGTAAATTTATTTTGATTTTACTAACTAAATTCCATAGGTATTTACTTTTTTTGGGAAAAGATTTTCTCTGAATTAGTTATCTAAACAAAATTGGTTCTTAGTGATGATTAAGTACCTATGCCTTCATTAATTAGACATTTCTTTTAGGCAGGGAATAGGGAATAGGCAAAAGGGAACAGTAATATAACTGAGTAGTAATTATATAAATAATTTTGCTTAAGTACTTAATATCCGCTACCGTAAACTTGAAAATTAAAAAATAACTAGGAACTAAGAGGATGTTTTAAAAGTATCCGGCGACTATAAGTCGCCAGGTACAGAAAAACCGAACTATGTAAATTTATGTAAAGGCTCGTAGTTGCGCTTCAGCGCTCATATCTAGAGCAAAGACAGCGCAACTACAAACCTTTATTTATTTTTTAAGTTAATTCTGAAGTGAATCTTGGAATTAATCTGGAAATTTACTTGACAAAATCTATATTGCATCTCGGACAATCAAGGTCAAGAATCATTTTTGCTGAGTATCATTAATGGTGTGTACGCTCAGGATTTGTATAACAACATTTCGGATCAAATGAAGACAGCGTACCCAGAACAAGACAAAGCGATTACAAGCAGTATGAGCGAACTATCAAAAGCTTGGCCAAGCGTAATCCCTCCATCCGCACCTGTAAAAACACCAGAAGAAGTAACCACATTAGTCACAACCATCGAGGCAAATTCCCAAAAAGTAATTAAAAGTTAAATTGGTATTACACAAAGAGAATAGTTTAAATTGATTGCTCTGAGCAAGTAAAAATCTCAGAAGAGTTTAAAATTAGTTAAAGTTGAGTTGATAGTTAGGAATAAAAACAGAACTATTCTGGGAAAATAATCATTACTCCCTATTTCCTAACTTTTAACTCAAAAAACGCCAGTTATTAAACTCTTCACCAATTATAGTCCGATGCAAGAACTAGACCATAAAAAGACAATTGACCTGTTAAACGCCATCATGGAATTTGAGCTAGCAGGAGTAGTACGTTACACGCATTATTCTTTAATGGTAACAGGACCTTATCGGATTCCAATTGTAGATTTTTTCAAAGCGCAAGCAAGTGAATCATTACTTCATGCTCAACAAGTAGGAGAAATTCTTACTGGTATGGATGGACATCCTAGTCTAAAAATTGCGCCGATGGAAGAAACATACAAGCATAAAGTTAAGGATATCTTAGAAGAAAGCTTGTCACACGAACAAAAAGCATTAGAACTGTATAAAAAGTTTTTAAATACAGTTAGTGATGCAAGTATTTACTTAGAAGAATTCGCTCGTAATATGATTGGACAAGAAGAGATGCATAATCTCGAATTGAAAAAAATGTTACGGGATTTTAGTTAATTAATTAAGTGGGAAATACCCACCAAGTTTCAGATCAGGAGATTAGTATTCCATGACATTAAATCGGAATGGGTACTCGACCAATCTAATCTGATTAATTTTTTTAGTCCTATTTATAGGACTTATGTTATCAGACCGGGAATTTGATTCCCGGTCGAGTTTTAGTAATCTAAGCTGATAACCGCACCCGAAGGGGTAAAAATTGTTATTTGTAATTCAAATAAAAACGATAAAATTAATCATTGGAAAACTTTTCCTTAACCTTTTCTTGAGAGAATTTTAGTAAATTTATATATGGCTTAAGTAGTAAAAATATCACTTTATTTGTGTTTTGAAATAAGTATACTGATAAAAGTAAACAAAGAAGTGAGAATAAGTTAACGGCTTAATCTTAATTCAAAGACGACAAACAAAGACGACAAAATTCCCTATTAATGTCATTTCTTATTTTACTGATACTATAGCAATCCTAAATCAATTGTAAAGAATCATTATGATAAAAATCTAATGGGTGTAGTGCGTTAGCTCTATATCGATATATAGATATAGAGCGAAAAATTATGTCTTAAACCTGTATGGAAATAGTTTTAGAATTTATGCACTTGCTTACTAAAGAATAGTTTGAGTTATGTAGTATTTACGCAATATGTGGCTGAAACAGTTATTTTTGCTTTGGGTTAATTGATCAATTACCCCTAAAAAACGGTCTTTGTTTTGTGTAAGTCCTGTTATAAATTAATCGTCGTTAAAGACGTTTACTAATTGAAATGCAGCTACAAATATCAGCCTTTTATGCAATTATTTTTTAATTGTAAGCGTTGCAAATTCAGTTCATTTGTATTTGACCGAATATGCTGTTGAAAAATCAAGAATTGTAATTATCTTCAAAGAGTAGAAAGAATACTGAAATGATGACATTTAATCGAGAAAAAGCTATTAACTTGCTACAACAAATTTTCGAGTTTGAATTAGCAGGAGTTGTTCGCTACACAACTTACTCTTTGCTAGCAAATAGTACTAATCAAAACGACATTGTTGAATTTTTCAAAGAGCAAGCGGAAGAGTCGTTATTTCATTCTCAAAAAGTAGGAGAAGTTTTATTGAGTTTGAATGGAAATCCTGAACCGCATATTGCACATATTGCAAAACTTGAAAATTATTCACTAAGAGGTATAATGAGCGCAAGTTTAGCTCATGAAAAGCAAGCTTTAGGACTTTATCAACTACTTTTGGATGCAGTCAAAGATAGTAATAGTGATATAGAAAAATTTGTCAGCAATATGATTACAGAAGAAAGTCATCATATGCAAGAATTGGTAGAGATGATAGATGAATTAAATTAGCAGAGTTATAAATTAGAGAGACGTAGCAATATACTCCGTCTCTCTAAATATTAATTCTACTCCCTACTCCCTACTCCCTATCAATGAATCAAAACCATCGAAAAAAAATTTCAAAACATCGTACAGTTAACCCGAATGGAAACTTCAATGTTGTTCGTAAAGGGGTATCTAAGTTCAATTGGGGTGATTTATATCATAGGTTGCTAACTCTTTCATGGATTCAGTTATTTGCGGTGGTAGCTACGGGTTATGTAATTACTAACGTTTTGTTTGCTTTTCTGTATTTAGCAGCAGGTGATGGTATAGAAAATATGCGTGGAGGTGATTTCTCCGACGCTTTTTTTTTTAGTGTTCAAACTATGGCTACCATTGGTTATGGTGCAATGTATCCTAAAACGCTTTCTGCAAATATTTTAGTTGCGATTGAAGCTTTGTTAGGACTTTTAGGAGTATCAATGGGGAGTGGATTAGTATTTGCTCGGTTTTCTCTTCCCAAAGCACGAGTGATGTTTAGTCGTCTAGCAGTTGTTACTCCTTATAATGGAATCCCAACATTGATGTTTCGAGTTGCAAATGAACGTCAAAGTTGGATTTTAGAAGCTCAAGTCAACGTGAGTTTACTAACTAGTGAAATTACTCAAGAAGGACAGACGATGCGTCGGTTTTATAACTTACCACTGTTTCGCGATCGCTCTTCACTTTTTGCCTTGACTTGGACAGTTATGCATCCTATCGATGAAAATAGTCCTTTGTACGACATAACTGTAGAGAAAATGCTGGCTTCTGAAATGGAAATATTAATAACTTTAACTGGGATTGACCAAACCGTTTCCGATAATATCCATGCTCATCATTCATATATTCCGACAGAAATTCTGTGGAATCATCAATTTGTGGACATTTTATCTAAAACCCAAGATGGTAGACGTAGTATTGACTATAATCGTTTTCACGATACTATACCTTTGGAAAATTGAAGTTTAAGCAATAGATAAATGAGAAGATTTTTTTGTCTATAGTAATAAAAAACTCATTGCAAAGTTATATCTAAAGCAGCAATAGTTAATCTTTTATATCCGTTGAACGACAGATGTAACTTGTTTTTCCAGCTTATATATTCACAGTGAATGGAATTAATTGGAGATTGAATGTTATGAGCTGGTTAAAAAGACTCTTTGGAATGGGAAAGCCCAAAAATGCACAAGTAAATCCTACACCACAACCTACACAAGCACCGCAATCTACACAGCAAGCTCAGCCAACACAGCAAGCTTCTAATACTACCCAATCAATCCCCCCTGAACGTATGGGATTAAACGGTGAATACGACCAAAGTGGTTTAGCAAAGCGAGTTGCTTTAGCTTTTGATGAAGATTCCCAATTGGATGATATTGATACTCTTTGGGTTGCTCAAACTAGTTCTACAGTAGTTTTAAAAGGAACAGTTCCCAGCCAAGATATTTTAAACAAAATGGTTTCTGTCGCAAAAGGTGTAAATGGTGCAACTAATGTTGATACAACTCAAGTTACTATCAGTTAATTGTTTAAAAAGTAATTAGTAATTGTCGCTAATTAATAATTAATAATTGACAAACAATCATCATAAAAACCCGACTTCTAACCCTACAAATAATCTAGGTTTTACGAATAGAAAGAAGTCGGGTTTTAAAAAAAATCTAGGTCGTAACAAACAATCATCACAAAAACTCGACTTCTAACCCCACGATTGAAAACGTAGCAATACAGCCCATCTCTACAAAATATTAATATTTACGAAAAAATGTAGATAAAATATAAATAAACATAGTTAGAACTAATTACAAAACATTTAATTCATTACTGTTTGTTGCTGGCTAATTACTTGTTCTTGAGTATTATCAGGTAATGGTTTTCGCACGGATAAATAAATCAATGGACCAAATAAAGGTACCAAAGTGACTAACCAAAATAGAACAGAATTGTTCATTCCCCGCTTTGCCATATCATCTCCCAAAAGTGCGGGAAAAAGCAGACAAAGTAGACAAAAATCTAAACTCATTACATGAATAAAACGGTTAGTTTGCCATTGTTGGAAGAAATCGCTCCAATTTCCGGATTGTAAACCATAGGATACTAAAATTATCGCTCCGATAGTCAATGCAATACCAGTAATACGGGAATCTAATAACTTGAGAAAAGCATTTTTTTTACCGATAAAATTGGGATTTGCGGAACGTAAAGCTAAATAAGGTAATAAAGCAAAAGCACCTACACCAAAAGAAAAAGTTGCGAATAACCAAGCGGGTATTTTTTGTCCTTTACCATCAATAAATACCATACAACTGTAAATTAAAGGAAATACACCCATTAAATTAAATAGTGAAACTATCAAAGGGTTGATTCCTTCCCATTGTCCAGTTGAAAGATTTTTAATTAACTCAAAAGTATCGGGTTGATCGGGAGGAGCAAAAACAAAAGCGTAGATACCAAATCCAACCCAAAGTGACCCAAATATAATTTTTCTCATTGGTATTAACAGCATCAAAAAGCATATTCCTAAATGATACCGAATTTGGGAGTTAGTTAACAGTTGACAGTTGACAGTGGTTAGTTGATGGTTAACCTTTGACCTTTAACCTTTAACCTTTACATACTCATTGCTTCGGAGAGATATTCGGCTGCTGCTGCTACAAGCGCGATCGCATTTTCGTAATTCAGTCTTGTGGGACCTAAAACTCCGACGCTTCCTACTGGTATCGAACCACGATGGTACATGGATGAAATCAAAGTACAAGTACGGATGGGTTCTAGAGTGTTTTCCGAACCAATACGAACTGTTACTTGTGGCTTGTCTATTTGTTCTACTTCTGTATCGTCAAATATCAGCCGCCATAATTTTTCTTGTTCTTCTTCAAGTAGTTGAATTATATTTTGTACTTGCTGTATTTGGGAAAATTCTGGTTGACGCAAAACTTCCGACACTCCACGCACCATAATTTGTGTAGTTGTTGGAGAAAAGCTCCGACGAGTCACTTCTACGAGGGATGTTTTCAAATATTCGCCGTAACGCTGAAATTCTCGGTCTAATTTACTCCAGTCAAGCAAGGGTAGTTCCATAAAACTTTTACCACGCAGTTGACTGTTTAAAAAGTTAGAAACAATTTGTAATTCCCTGTCTATTACCTCTACATCAGGTCTATTTTCTGATAAGGAGGGTAAATCCATCAATGTTGAATGAGTTTCATAACCATCGGTGACTACAATCAACATAATCTGCCCTGTCTCAATTTGCACTAATTGCAAATGTCGCAATACTGATGAATTATTTTGCGGGATTGTAATTAAACTGACACAACCGCTCAAGGTTGCTAAAATTTGGGTTGCTCCTTGCAATAATGTTTCTAAACTCCAATCTTCCCATTTTAAGCTTCCTTGTAATGCGGCTTCGACCTCTTTTTCTAAACTCTGAGAAGGCATGATTAATTGGTCTACATAAATGCGATAACCAGAATCCGATGGTATTCTTCCGGCTGAGGTATGGGGTTGATAAAGTAATCCAGCTTTTTCCAAAACTCCCATGACATTACGAATCGTTGCCGAACTTACACCCAAATCAAACTCTTCCACCAAAGCTTTAGAACCCACAGGTTCTGCTGTCGCTATATAATGACGTACTGTCGCTCGAAGAATATGTTGTTGTCGATTCGTTAACTGAACTTGGATCGGGGATGGTTTTTGAAACACGGTTTTTATCAGTTTTAAAAAAACGAAAATTTTAAATAATACTATTCGACATTTAGTCAGTCATTTAATCATGCTGAATGCAAAATACAAAATCATGATCGTGTACTGCAATACCTTTACATCTACAGATAGTTTTGTCCTGAGTAAGAGTACTATTCCATACAATTCAACTTGTATTTTTAATACATTAACATCAGCTAACTATTAAGTATTTTCCCACGGTTTATTTAGAAATGGGGTATGTATCGATACGAAATATTTGCTAACCATTAGTAATATTCAAACATATTGAATATTCACCTCTAATTTTTGAATGGTAAAAGTCTGGAGCAGTGGCTTTAAGTTAAAAACTACATAAATGCGGTACTTTAGAAATCTATCTTCTGTAGAATTAATCCAAAGTTGTCTACTCTTTAGTATTGAGGAACTGAATGGTCAACCAAAATTGAATATGCATCAATACCTCCGGCAATGTTTTTCACATTTGTAAAACCTTGAGATGTCAACCAATAACACATTTGAGCCGAACGAACACCATGATGACACAGAACTAAAGTTTCCTTATCGGGATCTAAACGAGTTTGAATATCGTTACCCCAATCAGCAAATTGACTCAAAGGTAGGTTAATAAAACCGTCAATGCTTGCAGTTGCAACTTCTTGTGGTTCCCGCACATCTACAAGTTGAATAGAACATTCATCCGAAGACAAACGTTGTGCAAGTTGTTCTACAGTGATTTGATTTATGGGTTGAGCAATATTATTCCCTGTCATCAGTCATTTCTAAAAAAAATATGTATATTTATTATGTTGACAGAAAATTCTCCTCTTAGCATCAGCAAAACTCAAAGCCTTTGATAATTATCCAGATAAATTGGCTACGTCTTGACATTTTATTAAAAAACTGTATCTAAAATACCTTAGCCGAGGTGAATTATTTACCTTATCTAATTCTAATTGTTCCACAACACGCTTTAATAATGATTGAGGTATCAGGGGACAAGGGGATGGGGGGACAAGGGGATGGGGAGACAAGGGGATGGGGGGACAAGGGGAAATTAACTGTCAACTGTCAACTGTCAACTGTCAACTATCAACTGTGAATAAATTTATCAGTCAAAAATTATTATTTCGTTTCTTCGCAGCAAGCTTTATCGTGCTGCTGTTAACTGGTATCACTGGCTGTAATCGATTGTCTCAAAATTCCCTGAATTTAGTCAGCCAACCGGGTGCTACCGTGTTTGTTTCTAAACAAGCACCAATTATGGTATCAATGCTAGTAAATCCAAATAGTTTCGATGCTTTGGATGGTGAAGTTAAGTTATCTAGGTTGAAAGCAAGTTTATTCGCAAATACCCAACTTGATTATCAAAAAGATGTCCAACCTTGGTTGGGTAATCAAATTACTTTAGCTGTAACTACTGATGATATCGATCGCGATGCTGAAAATGGCAAACAACCCGGTTATTTAATTGCACTTTCTACCAAAGATGCCACACAAAGCCGCGAGTTTATTGAACTTTTGTTTTCTAAACGGGTTTTGAGTGGAACTTCCTTGGTTGTGGAACAATATAAGGGTGTCAAACTGATTTCCGATACTCCGCAAACGGGAGAAATTAAAAAACCTCTGGCTGCGACGGTTATAGGTGATAATTTTGTTTTATTTGCTAATGATGCCAAAATCCTTCGAGAAGCAATCAATAATGTTCAAGCACCCGGTTTAAGTTTGGCTAGTTTAGATAAATATCAGCAAGCCATCGAGCAATTAGGAAATCAAACTCAAGCTGTAACATTTCTTAATCTCCCCGCAGTCGCAAAATGGCAAGGATTAAATTTATCATCCCCGTTGAATTATAATAATCAGCTAATTTCTTTAGCGACAAAATCCCCCGGTTTGTTAGCAGAAACGAGTTTATTAGCAGATTCAGCTATACCACCAGCAGAAGAATTCTCCGAAAAAATCGCAGCACTTTCATATATTCCCCCAACTTCTGGTTTAGTAATTGCTGGAAAAGATTTGAGCAATTTAGATAACAGTAATTTAGCTTTATTTTGGCAACAAACTTATTCAGCAATATCTGGTAGTTCAGGTGAAGATGCAGCTTCACAAATTACTCAACCTTTAACGAATTTGCAAAAAAAATGGGGAATCAACTTAAAAGAAGATATTTTTAGTTGGGTAAAAGGAGAATACGCTATAGCATTATTACCCAATACGGAAAATCAAACACTTGAGTGGATTTTTGTTGCTGAAAAATCTTCGACAACGCCATCAGATATTTCCCATTTAGACGAAATAGCCATTCAAAATGAACTTACAGTCAGTCCAATTACTTTAAATGGACAAAAAATTTATACTTGGACACAATTAACAAGTACAGGTAACAAAGCATCTAATTTTAGTATTCAAGCAAAAGTATTAGGAGCGCATACAAGTAAAGATAATTACGAAATTTTTACTTCTTCTATAGAAATAATGGATGAAGTTATTAACAATAAAAATAACTTTTTCAACGACAATGCTAATTTTCAGAAAAGTATTGCAGCCATTCCCCAAAAAAATCAAGGTTATGTATTTATAGATTGGACAAAAAGTCAAAATTTAATTGAAAATCAATTACCCATACTCAAACTTATAGAAATTATTGGCAAACCATTCTTTGATAAATTGCAATCCCTCACAATTAGCAGCTATGACAGCAATAGCAACTTACTCAAAGCTGGTGCTGTATTTCTATTCAATGAATAGGATAAGTTAGTTGTTGGTTGATAGTTGTTAGTTGTTAGTTGATGGTGGTTGGTTGTTGGTGGTTAAGCTAAAAAGCTTCAAAGGGTGCTTTTCACCCCTTGAAGGATTTGTTGCTATCTTTAACTCCTTTAACCTTTAACCTTGCACCTTCATAGTGTACAGATACTAAGCTGTCATAAACTTTGCTGTTCCGAAATTTACTTTCGTTAGCGTGTATATAAAGAAACTAATTTAAATATTTAGGGAAGTGTATGTATGAAATCTTTTCGCTCCCAAATCTTCCTTTTTACAACTTTTATGACCTTTTTTATTCTAAGTGTATTTACTTCGGTAACTTCTCAGTCTGTAGTAGCTAACACATCTTTTTTTGGCAAAATTAGCTTGTCACCAAGTTCTGAAGGTGTCAAAAAAACAGTCGCAGGTTATACAGGTGGTTCTTATCCATTGTCCAGAATTCGTAATCGCGATCGCGCTCGTAATTTATGTATCGGTTTTGCAGACCTTAAACCAGACCATATTTTAATTTTAGAGAAAGATTTCCCAAAATTAAATATTAAGGTTAATAGTGGTGGTTATGACACAACTTTATTAATAGTTGGACCAGATGACAAAACAGTTCGCTGTGGAGATGATACCGGCGAAAGTAAAGATGCTAGCATCAACGCTAGTGACTTGAAAGCAGGAACTTATCAAGTTTGGGTGGGTAGCTTTAAAGCAAGAGTAAGACGCAATTACAGGCTTTCCTTCCAAGAATAGTTCCAAAATTTCGTACTAATGAATTACAATATTGTTAGGAATAGTGAGGGGTTAGAGGTCAAAGGTTATAACTCCGGTGGTTTTGTCCCCTTGTCCCCTTGTCCCCCCATCTCTTATTGTCCCCATGGAAGGATAAGATAGATTGTAAATGCATTCCGAGGGTGCGAACTCGTGTTATCAACACTTATTACTGACTTTCGTATTATATTTGAGCGCGACCCAGCGGCTCGTAACTGGTTAGAAGTATTATTCTGCTACCCCGGTTTGCAAGCCTTGTTAATGCATAGAATCGCTCGCTGGATGCATAATGTAGGAATTCCTTTTCTTCCTCGTTTAACTTCTCATTTAGCGCGTTTTTTGACTGGAGTGGAAATTCACCCAGGAGCAACCATTGGCAAGGGTGTATTTATTGACCACGGTATGGGTGTAGTTATTGGTGAAACGGCAATTGTCGGAGACTATGCGCTGATTTATCAAGGTGTGACTTTGGGTGGTACTGGTAAAGAAACTGGTAAACGTCACCCGACTTTAGGAGAATACGTAGTAGTTGGTGCTGGTGCGAAAGTGCTGGGAAATCTCCAAATCGGTAACAACGTGCGTATTGGTGCGGGTTCGGTAGTGTTGCGAGATGTACCAGCCGATTGTACTGTGGTGGGTGTTCCCGGTAGAATTGTCTATCGTTCAGGTGTAAAAGTTGACCCCTTAGAACACGGGCGTTTGCCAGATGCGGAAGCTCAAGCAATCCGTGCTTTAGTAGATAGAATTGAGCAGTTAGAGCAAGAAATTGAGCAATTAAAAGAAAAGCAGCACAGCGTTTCAGAAAGTTTTGCAAATGCAGTTGTGGGAAGAAATCATGGTATTAATTCTCATGTTCTTAGTGAAGCGCATTTGAGAGAACATCATACCCATGTTCATACTCAATGTCGTTTGGAAGATAAAGCAATAGACGAATTTTTGGATGGATCAGGGATTTAATAGTTAGGATTTAATAGTTAGGAGTTAGGAGTTAGGAGTTAGGAATTGCTTCCAAAGTTCTACATGAGGTGTTGGCTGGTCATTTGTATTTAATTTTATAGTAATCAATTAATCTTTCCTCTATAAATATTATGTGTTATTCCGCGAAATGTAGAGACGTGATACATCACGTCTTTACAAAATTGATTGGTTAACGAAACAATTTGAATCAATCTACGGATTCACCTCCATCACATCCCAAACCCCTAAATTATCCATTACATAAAAAGTTCTATTTTGCGGTTCTCCCCTCAATCGCAAATGGTCTACTTTTACGGGTTCAAATAATAATAAACAAAAGTTATCTAAAGGTTTAACTGCATCTGGCTGCGGTGGAGAAAATGCTTCCGGATTGGCTCTGGGTTTTCCCGGATGCGCCCAGGCAAATTGAATACGAGCCTTATCAGAAAGTTCTTGCCATGTTGATTCACGAGCTTTTTGCAATTCGGATTCGTGATGATTGGCATCAATAATTATCATGTTTCCAGAAATGCGGAATTGTTCACGGGTTTCAGTAAAATACCAACAGATTTCTCCTTGTTGCTGTTTGTGAATTTCTGTAATTTTTGCGCTACGAGCATCCGTAATAATTTTTAAATTATTGGTATCCTCTAGAAAGCCGCGAAACACCACAGTACGTAAACCAGGAGTTCCATCACTGCGGACAGTTGCTAATTGGAAGTAACGCGAATGCGGTTGATTGCGATTCTTTCTTAGAGCATTAGCTAAGAACGATCGCCAAGGAGCAATAGACATCTTCGGATTTTAGATTTTAGATTTTAGATTTTGGATTTTGGGTTAAATTTTAGATTATCCCTCTCGATTCCATAAATATTTACGTTTATTAGCCAGATAAAACCACTCCTAACTCTTCACTCCTAACTCCTAACTTTTCCCGATTCCTGTAGCGTAAATTTCCAAATTTTGCAATCTTTTATTGTACTGCTATTTGGCGTATAGTCTTAATCTGAAAGAAAAAAGATGCGATAGAAATATGGTTCGAGAGCTTGAACGAAAACACCTGGGTGCAAACTTTCCAGAAACAGCCCCTGCGGCAAATCCTGTATTTTTCAGGACTTACAGCCGTCGTCAACAGTCTATAGGAACTAGAGAAACTTGGGAAGAGGTTTGCGATCGCACTCTTCAAGGTTTGATTGAGTTGGGTAAGCTTAACGGAGATGAAGCTGCAATTTTAGAACGGATGCAGCGCAATTTGAAGGCTTTACCGAGTGGAAGATGGTTATGGGTGGGTGGTACAAATTGGCTGGCTCAACCGAAGAATTTTTCGGGGGCTTATAACTGTACTTCGACAAATGTCATTGACTGGAAAGCTTTCGGTTTAATGATGGATTTGGCTATGATGGGCTGTGGTACAGGAGCGATTTTAGAACCAAAATATATTAATCAATTACCATACATCCGCAATCGTTTAAATGTGACGATACAAGGAGATATTGGTAAAACTATAGCTAACGAACGCCGTGAATTTACGGAAACGAAAGTTGAAGGTAATTGTGCCACTATTTATGTGGGTGATAGCCGTCAAGGTTGGGTTCAGTCTTATCAAACTCTTTTGGAACTCTCTAGTGACGAACGTTTTAACGAAGAAGTTGAAGTAATCGTTGATATCAGTGATATTCGTAAAGCTGGCGAACCGTTGCAAGGTTTCGGTGGTATGGCAAATCCGGTAAAGCTACCGGGACTTTATCATCGCTGTGCTGCGATTCTTAATAAAGCTGTTGGTAGAAAATTGACTTCGGTTGAATGCTGTTTGTTAATTGATGAAGCGGCTGTGACGATTGTTGCTGGCAATATCCGAAGAAGCGCGGGTATCCGTCAAGGAATTGATACAGATACTGCATTCGCTGACGCAAAAGCGAATCTATGGCAGCAAGGTGAAGATGGTAATTGGCGGATAGATCCAGAACGGGATGCTTTACGGATGGCCAATCATACAAGGGTATTTCACCAAAAACCCACTTTAGAAGAATGTGTTAATGCAGTTCGCAAACAATATTACAGTGGTGAAGGTGCGATTCAATGGGCTGGTGAAGCTGTTGCTAGAGCAAACGTTGATTTACTAACTACGCAGGAATTGAAAACTGATTTTTTACAAGCTTATCAACAAGGTAAGGGTAAAGATTGGCTCCAAGAAAAGTGTTTTCATATTAATGACAATGAAATAGAGCATCGTCTAAATAGGTTTGGTCTGAATCCGTGTGGTAATTAATACTTTTGCCTCACGTAAAAAACCCCGCAAAATCGGTGAAAGCTGAAATGCTAATACCGAGGTAATCAAAAGAATTAAAGAGCTTTTGACACCGTACAGCGTAGAGAGTGAAACTAGATTGCAATAAAAGTTGTATTCTAGAATATAAATCTCCAAGAGTGTGGGGCATCCATTATTTATCAGGATGAAAATGTACGCGGAACTAATGCGAATTACGAAGCATTAGAACTAGGGGATAAAAAGCCTCTAGGATAACAAAATTGGAAATCATTGGTTCTAACTTCCACTGTAACCTCAGCGAAATCCACCTAAATCAAATCGACCCCGAAAATTACAAAGAACAAGAAGAAGCATTCACAGCCGGTGCTTTATCTGTAGCAGCATTATTAAATCATCAATTTTTGGAACCTCGTTATCAATATAGTCGCGAATTAGACCCGATTGTGGGTGTATCTTTTACCGGCTTATTTGACTTTTTTGTTCATGCTTTTGGGGTTGACTGGTTGCATTGGTGGTCTCAAGGAAGACCTGCAACAAATCAAGGTTTAGCCTTCAAACGTCGCGAACAAGAATACCTGAGTATGTGGAAAGAAATTGTACATCGGGTAGTTTGGGAATATTGCGATCGCCATCATATCAAGCGTCCCAATCGCTGTACCACAGTGCAACCCAGCGGTACCAAATCCTTACTCACCGGGGCTTCCCCAGGATGGCACCCCCCCAAAGCTCAAAGATTTATTCGTCGGATTACTTTCCGCAAAAATGACCCGGTAGCCTTAGCTTGTATTGACTACGGTTACTCAGTAGTTCCTTCTCAAGCCGATAAAGACGCAAACGGTAACTTGTTAAATGACCCCTTCGACTCACGCTGTAGCGAATGGTTAGTAGAAATTCCCGTTGCCGTACCTTGGGCAGATTTACCGGGTGCTGATCAAATTGCGATCGATAAATTTAACGCTTTAGCCCAAATGGATTTTTATATGCAGGTCCAGCAATTCTACGTGACTCACAACACTTCAGCCACCATTGAAGTCCGAGAAAACGAAGTAGAAGAATTGGGAAACCGCATCTACCAAGCCATTCAAAATAATGAAGGCTATATTAGTGCCGCACTTTTGGCACGATTCGACGACCATGAAACCTTTCCTCGTTTACCATTTGAACCAATTGATAAACAACAATATGAAGAGTTGATGGCACAAGTAGAAAATCGTCGTAATACAGATGATTTTAACAGCGCATTAAAACGGTATGATTTCGGTGAATTAATGGAAGCCGGACCATCCGGATGCGATTCCGATAAGTGTATGATGCCCGAAGATAAACCCATGTAAAATTGAGGGATGAAGTATTAATTATCAAGCATGAACTGTAATACTAAACTTGTTTTTCTTTATACTTCATCCTTTTTAGCCCTTTGGAGATAAAAAAATGTTCCTCGAAGAACTAGCACCATTATTTAAAGAATTCACCCAGCATCCAGCTTCATTTATGGGGGGATTTGTCTCTGGTGTACTCAGACTTAGCCTCGCTGATGACCCTGTAAAAAGCTGGTTAGGAAAACAAACAAATACAACAAATTTTCCTAATTCTATCAATACAATCCACAATGGTAAGAATAATGGACCGCAAAATATTTCTATTGAATAAAATATTTAGTTAATAGAAAGATTTGGTTAATAGATAGTTAAATTGAACAAGGTCTACTGATTTTCAGTAGACCTTTTGTTTATTTAATGGTTAAGATTAGTGCTGATATAGCAATCCTAAATTAACGTGAGTTGAAAATCACATTTGTCGGGTTTTTACGATATAAATATCCGTAATATCAGAAAAACCTCATAAAACCAGACTTCTTAGACCAGGAAAAATTAAGGGTTTACAGGGTTTTGTTTGTCTAGCTGCGGTTTCAACTGCCCTTTTCTGAGTAAAATTTAACGAATATTATTAATCTTAAATTTATGTATTTTTTCACATCTCAATTGAGATTGTGATATCAAGCAATTTAGTCTAATCCAGATAAATAGTAGTGATGAATTTTACAACGCCAAAATAACCATAAAACCCTTACTCTCTTATTAGAAGTATATATAAGTTACACTGATTTTAACTTTTAAAAGTTTGTGATATATCATACCTTGAAAAATTGCAGTCATCAGGTACTATAAAAACGTATTCGTGAGTTCAGTCCTAGGGATGGTTTATTTTGAGTTAATGCAGTTATTAATTACTGATTATTAATTAGATAATTAACCATTAGTAAAATCAGATTTTTTGCTGAACATTTGAAGCTAATCATCTGAGTTTGACCTGGGGCTGAGCGATTCGCTATTTCTAGAAACGTTAACAAGCATGACTATTTACGTTGGAAATCTTTCCTATCGCGCTACAGAAGCAGACTTGAGAGCAGTATTTGCCGATTACGGTGAAGTGACTAGAGTTGTCTTACCGACCGATCGCGAATCAGGTAAAATGCGCGGATTCGCCTTTGTTGACCTCAACGAAGAAGCTAGTGAAGACAATGCTATTTCTGAACTAGACGGAGCAGAATGGATGGGTCGTCAAATTCGGGTTAACAAAGCTAAACCCAAAGAAGATAATCGTCCCCGTGGTGGTTTTGTCAGAAAGCCAGATTTTCAAGAACAATAAATTTTCTTATTTAAATAAAGTCGCAAAGCTTCTCGTTATCGTTTTTTATTTGATACAGGAATGAATCTTGTACCAATCATTTAGTTAATACAAGTAATCCATTTAGTTGTAGAACTAAAATTTTAAAACAAGATGAATCAAATTTTTTTTGACTATTTCCTTGAGTATAAAATTCTGTAACGGGAATTATGTAGATTACTAATTTGCAGTAAATGCAATAAATTTAAAGTACAAATAAACTACCAACAATTGCTCGCTTCGGATTTTATAAATCTGATGTAGAGTATTTGACTGTGGCTGTTTGCTAACCCTGGCAATACAAGCAGCTATAGTTTGTGTTGAAAATAACGCACATCACACAAAAACTTCATAGAAACAACCCCGACAAGATACCGACCGTATAGGATATCACCAAAAGTCGGGCTTTCCTATTTTAGAAAAAATTAAAAATAAATTAAAAATAAATTAAAAATAAATTAAAAGTACTCCACCACATTAATTTTGATGGATCGAGGTAGTGCGACCATCTTGGTCGCTAGCTACTACCAGGGAGCGAGACGCTCCCACTACAAACGCATTACCCCTCATAACTTATGTGGTGAAGTACTTTTGATTTTTTTAAATTTTAACAGTTTTTACCAAAAGTCAACTTCCAACAGACAGAAAAATATAATTTTCAAGCTCAACGTAGAAATCAGAACAATAGCTGGGAACTTTTGTAGAGAATGCTACATTCCCGTCAATTAAAATAAATTTATTTTTGCAACCAAATTAACTTTTTGTTATCTGTTTAAAGTTAAAATAACAAACATTTTTGTGAACTTATAGACTTATAAAATATAGATATGAATTGCGAAAAAATTAAAACAAATTGAAAAAACTAAAAATTTATTTTAACTTTGTGCAACACCAAGTTAGAATTGTTGACTTTGGGGATTTTAATGCTTAAATAACCTGAAAAAAGCGCGATTCAGGATACATTATTTTTTGTATTTTATCTAAAATTGCATTTGCATTCCTAAAATACCTCTCTAATATAGAGGCAGCAACCACAAGTTGTAACCATAAGGCATCTTCTCAAATAAAAGCCATAGCTAGCGAGACCATAGGGAGATAATTATTATGACAAAAGCAGCAGAACACGAAGACAAAGGGATTCAACATATCACAGATAAAGGACTAGATAGAGATTGTACGACTTTATCGCGTCACGTGTTGCAGCAATTCCAAGGCTTTTCAGCCCAAGCACAGGATTTAAGTGCGCTGATGAATCGTATCGGACTTGCGGGTAAACTGGTTGCTCGTCGTCTGAGTCGTGCTGGTTTAATGGAAGGTGTTCTTGGGTTTACCGGAGAAGTTAACGTACAGGGAGAATCCGTCAAAAAGATGGATGTTTACGCTAACGATGTGTTTATCTCAGTTTTTAAGCAAAGCGGCTTGGTATGTCGCTTAGCTTCCGAAGAAATGGATGAACCGTACTATATTCCGGAAAACTGCCCTATAGGTAGATATACTTTGCTCTATGACCCCATTGATGGCTCATCCAATACAGACACAAACTTGAGCTTGGGTTCGATTTTCGCGATTCGTCAACAGGAAGGAGAAGATAGCGACGGACAAGCCAAAGATTTACTCGCTCCGGGTAACAAGCAAATTGGAGCCGGATATATCCTTTACGGTCCAAGTACCATGCTGGTTTACACTATGGGGAAAGGAGTTCATTCCTTTACTCTTGACCCTAGTTTAGGTGAATTTATACTTACCGAAGAAAACATTAAAATTCCCGATAGTGGTTCAGTTTACAGCGTTAACGAAGGAAATTTTTGGCAGTGGGAAGAATCGATTCGGGAATATATCCGCTACGTTCACCGAACCGAAGGTTACTCAGCCCGCTACAGTGGAGCAATGGTTAGTGACATCCATCGAATTTTAGTTCAAGGAGGCGTATTTCTCTATCCAGGTACAGTGCAAAAACCAGAAGGGAAACTACGTTTACTCTACGAATCAGCTCCTTTAGCTTACATAATCGAGCAAGCAGGTGGTCGCGCTACCACTGGTGAAATGAGGATTTTGGATGTGGTAGCTGAAAAACTCCACCAGCGTACACCTTTAATTATTGGTAGTAAAGAGAATGTCGCAAAAGTGGAATCTTTTATTCAAAATGGTCATTAAATGAGTAGGGAGTAGGGTTGGGGGGAATAGGGAATAGGGAACAGTAAAAAATAATTAGTTTATGGGACTTATGCACTGATAGCAAAATCAATATTCTCGTCTATAGGGAAATTTGAGATATCTGAAGTGCCTAAGTCCGCTCACAACTGTCAACTGTCCACTGTCAACTGTCAACTGTCCACTGTCAACTGTCAACTGTCCATTGTTCACCGTTAATTATTCCTTTAGTGAGAAACAATTCACTGTTACTACGAGCATTAATAGAAAAATAGAGAAAAATAAATTTCGGAGTGAAATCTCGTCATATGGGCATCACCACAAATCAATTATTAGAAATCAAAAAATACGGTCAAAGTATTTGGATGGATAATTTGAGTCGTGACATTATCCAGTCCGGAGAATTAAAAAATCTGGTGGAAAACCAAGGTATCAGCGGGATTACCTCCAATCCCAGCATTTTTGAAAAAGCTATGGTTGGTAATGTCATTTACGATCAAGATATAGAAGCGGGAATTCGTAAGGGATTATCAACTCAGGAAATTTACGAATCTTTAGCTTTTGAAGATATTCGTAACGCTTGCGATATTTTGCGTCCCGTATATGAAGCAACAGATGGATTGGACGGTTATGTCAGCATTGAAGTACCACCAACTATTGCTCACGATACCCAAAAAACCATTGAAGAAGCTAGACGCTACTTTCAAGAAGTGGGACGGGAAAACTTAATGATTAAGATTCCTGGAACAGAAGCCGGTTTACCAGCAGTAGAGCAGGTAATATCTGAAGGTATAAATGTCAATATTACACTGTTGTTTTCCGTGGATAGTTATGTAAATACCGCTTGGGCTTACATTCGCGGCTTGGAAAAACGAGTAGCACAAGGGAAAGAGATTAATAGAATTTCCTCTGTAGCTAGTTTCTTTCTCAGCCGTATTGATTCCAACATTGATGGAAAAATCGACGAAAAATTAACTAAAGGTGTTGACGATATCAACTTACAAGCCAAGCTCAAATCGGTAAAAGGAAAAGTCGCGATCGCAAACGCCAAAATTGCTTATCAAGAGTACAAAAAGATTATCAATGACGAACGTTGGCAAGCTTTGGCTGCAAAAGGAGCGAACGTCCAACGTTTGTTATGGGCAAGCACCAGCACCAAAGACCCCAGTTACAGCGATGTCATGTACGTTGATGAATTAATTGGTAAAGATACCGTTAATACCTTACCACCAGTAACCATTGAAGCTTGCGCTGACCATTGTGACGTAGATTCAAGAGTCGAAACCGATGTAGAAGCAGCATACAAACTGATCGAAAGTCTCAAAGACCCCGATATCAACATTGATCTCGATCAAGTCATGGACGAATTACTTACCGAAGGCATTGATAAGTTTATCAAACCCTTTGAATCCTTAATAAGTTCCTTAGAAGACAAAGTTAAGCAGTTGTCACCTGTTTAATAATTAATGGGAAAAGGTCATAGGTTAGGAGTTAGGAGTTAGGAGTTAGGAGTTAGGAGTTAGGAGTTAGGAGTTAGGAGTTAGGAGTTAGGAGTTAGGAGTTAGGAGTTAGGAGTTAGGAGTTAGGAGTTAGGAGTGAAGCGCGCAGCGTGTCCGTGGCTGATATGGAGTTTAATTCACTCTACCCCCCTCTTCTCCCTATTCCCTATTCCCTATTCCCTATTCCCTATTCCCTATTCCCTATTCCCTATTCCCTATTTTGCAAAAGTAAATCTAAAATTCAAAATCTAAATTATGGTTAGTTTGCTAGAAAATCCACTGCGGGTTGGCTTGCAACAGCAAGGAATGGCTGAACCCCAGATAATTGTTATTTTTGGTGCTTCCGGTGATTTAACCTGGCGCAAATTAGTACCGGCACTGTACAAATTGCGACAAGAAAGACGGATTCCACCGGAAACTACGATTGTTGGTGTAGCACGACGAGATTGGAGCCATGAACACTTCCGCGAACAAATGCGTAAGGGTATGGAAGAAGCTCACGGTGGTGTCGGTGTGGAAGAATTGTGGAAAGATTTTGCTAACGGTCTTTTTTACTGCTCTGGTGATATAGACAACCCCGAAAGCTATCAAAAACTGAACAATCTTCTGGGTGAATTAGACCAAAAACGCGCAACCAGAGGTAATCGATTGTTTTACCTCTCCGTTGCTCCCAAATTCTTCCCTGAAGCAATCAAACAATTGGGTTCCGGGGGAATGCTTGAAGACCCCGAAAAACATCGTTTAGTAATTGAAAAACCTTTTGGTCGAGATTTAGCATCTGCCAAAAATCTCAATGCAGTCGTACAAAAATATTGTAAAGAAGAACAGGTCTATCGAATTGACCATTATTTAGGTAAAGAAACGGTTCAAAACTTATTAGTATTCCGCTTCGCAAACGCAATTTTTGAACCATTGTGGAATCGTCATTTTGTAGACCATGTACAAATAACAGTAGCGGAAACAGTAGGAGTTGAAGACCGAGCCGGGTATTATGAAAGCTCCGGTGCATTGCGGGATATGTTGCAAAACCATTTGATGCAACTTTTCTGTCTGACTGCGATGGAAGCTCCTAACGCCATGGATGCCGACAGTATCCGCACGGAAAAAGTAAAAGTATTACGCGCTACTAGACTAGCTGATATAGAAAATTTGGCTAATTCGGCAGTACGTGGTCAATATAGCTCTGGCTGGATGAAAGGAGAGTCTGTAGCTGGGTATAGAGAAGAACCAGGAGTAGACCCGAATTCCACAACTCCTACCTTTGTGGCGACAAAATTTGTAGTTGATAACTGGCGCTGGCAAGGAGTACCATTTTACCTGCGTACTGGTAAGCGGATGCCGAAAAAAGTCAGTGAAATTTCCATCCACTTCCGTGAAGTTCCTTCACAAATGTTTCAATCAGTTGCACAACAGAGAAGTGCCAATATTTTGACCATGCGGATTCAGCCAAATGAAGGAATTTCCTTGCATTTTGACGTAAAAGTTCCTGGAGGGAATTTCCGCACTCGTTCGGTTGATATGGACTTTACTTACGGTTCATTTGGTCTACAAGCAAAATCCGACGCTTATGACCGCTTATTTCTTGATTGTATGATGGGCGACCAAACTTTGTTCACCAGAGGAGACGAAGTAGAAGCTGCTTGGCAGGTAGTAACACCAATTGTAAGCGCTTGGGATGCACCAGCAGATCCAGCAACAGTTCCTCAGTACGAAGCTGGTACCTGGGAGCCTGTAGAAGCAGAACTATTAATCAACCGAGATGGTCGCCTTTGGCGCAGACTATAGAATTTTAGATTTTAGATTTTAGATTTTGGATTGAGAATTGAGATTTACCCAAGACGATGACTTAATTGCTGAAAGTAGCTTACGAAGCGTTTATGATTCCAAAATCATAAGAAGAGGGTAAGTTTTAAAACTCGTTAAGGGTAAAAGGTATTTTTAATCAGTCGTACTGTGTCAATTCTAACTTCTAATCCTTAAATCCAAAATCTGAAATTGTATTCCAAAATCCAAAATCCAAAATCCAAAATTGTTATGACGAACCAAGCACCCACTATTTTTTCACTTCAGGCTCCCAAAGATGTTTCGCTCAACGAAATTGAAGCCGAACTAAACAAAATTTGGCAAAATTACGGTATCGGTGGTGAAGATGGAGCGCTTCCTCTAGCTACGCGAGCGACTACATTTACTTTGGTAATTTACGAACCAGAACAAACTCAGTATTTGTTGGCTGCTTTAGGATTTTACAAAGGTCCAATTGATGGTATCCTAGGACCGCAAACCGTATCGGCTCTACGAGATGCACAAAAAGCTCTGGGTTTGGAACGAACTGGTAAAACCAATCCGCAAATGTTAACACGACTGCGGGAAGAACTTGCTAAACTTTACGGTGGTGACACCAAAGATAGCAATGGTAATAATGCTGCTCAATACAGTCCAGATGCTGCCAGCGCTAGAATTGCTGACGAAATCGCTTTGCGTAATCCTTGCCGTATTATCAGTTTAATACCCGTAGTTGGTCAAGATGAAGGTGTTAAGGCGCAAGTTTCTGCTTATTGTCCGATTCAAAAACAATCTTCTTCTTCCCTCGTTTGTTGCGAATACATTACTTTAACTGGAACTGCCGCAGCTTTGGAACGTATTGGTGGTATGCTTCCAGGATTGTTGATTGGCGATTTACCCAAGTTTATTTGGTGGAAAGCAACACCTGATCCGAATAATGCTTTATTTAAGAAACTTTCCACTGTATGCGATAACGTTATTGTTGATTCTTGTAATTTTAATGAGCCAGAAAATGATTTGCTCAAGCTGCAAGAATTGATTGAAAATGGCATACCGCTAGCTGATTTAAACTGGCGACGTTTGGGAGGATGGCAAGAGTTAACAGCAGAAGCTTACGATGCACCAGCGCGACGTAAAGGTTTAATGGAAGTTGATAAAGTAAATATCGACTATGAAAAAGGTAATTCTGCTCAAGCATTACTATTTTTGGGTTGGTTAGCAAGTCGTTTAAATTGGCGTGCAGTTTCTTTTGAACAAGAACTTGGCGACTATGTTATCAAACGCTTTAAGTTCATCGGAGATAATCAAAAGGAAATAAACGCCGAATTAGCAGGAGTTCCAGTCGGTGATGTCGGTGATATTTCCGGTGATTTAATTGCTATACGTTTAAGTTCTACCAATCCAGAAGCAAACTGCGGTACTTTAATTTGTTCCGAAACTGGCGGCTGTATGCGGATGGAAACTCAAGGTGGCGCTCAATCCGCTGGGGTATTTCAACAAATAACCTCGCTTTCTGAACAAAAAGCCGAAGCTTTACTTTCTCAACAAGTACAACGTTGGGGTAAGGAAGCACTTTTTGAAGAAAGCTTGAAAGTTACAGCACAATTAATTCAATTAGCTAATAAGAGTTAGTAGTTATACCATTTCACTTTAGTGGTGATACATATTAATTATGTTGAGACGTTGCATTGCAACGTCTTTCTGTATTAATGGTCTAAAAGTTTTCCGTTAATCGATATCAAAACAATTATTAATGAATATAGCGGTTTTCAGTTGAATGGAATACAAATTAAAGTTATGGAAATTTAAACGGGCAAGGATGCCCATCCCACAATTTGAATGTATTTGACTCAAATGAAATTTGCTATAACCAGCACAAATACTTATATAATTTATAATTCATAACTCCTAACTCCTAACTCATAACTTTCACTTCATGGCTTTAATTATTGCAGGAGAACGCAGCGGGGTAGGTAAAACTACGGTGACGCTCACCCTATTATCCTGTTTGTCTCGACACGGTTTACACGTGCAATCTTTCAAGGTTGGACCCGATTATATTGACCCGATGTTTCATCAGCACGTTACAGGTCGTGCTTGTCGTAATTTAGACCCGGTTTTGACTTCTGAAAATTATGTTAAAGAGTGTTTCGCTCATTACTCAAATTTATGTGAATATTCCTTGATTGAAGGTGTGATGGGTTTATTTGATGGGGTAAAGATAGAGACAAATGATTATTTTGCCAGTACGGCTCATATTGCTAAGTTATTAAATTTACCCGTTTTATTAGTAGTTGATTGCAGTCGTTTATCAGGTTCTGTCGCTGCAATTGTCCACGGTTATCGCTCCTTTGATCAACAAGTTAACATTGCTGGGGTAATCTTAAATCGTGTCGGTAGCGATCGCCATTTGTCTCTGCTCAAAAATTCTCTAGCACCTTTACAAATTCCTATTTTTGGTGTATTGAAGCGTCAAGATAATATTACAATTAGCGATCGCCATTTGGGTTTAATCCCAACAGCAGAACTTCCGGAATTAAATGAATTAATAAATCAACTTGTAAATCTCGGTGAAAGTTGCTTTGACTGGGAAAAGTTGTTACCACTTTTAAGATGGGGAGACAAGGGGACAAGGGGACTAGGAGACAAGGGGACAAGGAGACAAGGGGACAAGGGGACTAGGGGACTAGGAGACAAGGGGACAAGGGGACAAGGGGACAAGGGGACTAGGGGACTAGGAGACAAGGGGACAAGGGGACAAGGGGACAAGGGGACTAGGGGACTAGGAGACAAGGGGACAAGGGGACAAGGGGACAAGGAGATGAGGGGGTGGAGGGATTACCTTTCTTCATCAATAAAAATCGCTGTAGCATACGACAAAGCTTTCAATTTCTACTACCAAGATAATCTCGACTTGTTGCAAAGTTTGGGGGCAGAATTGGTTTTTTGGAGTCCTTTAGAAGATACTCAATTACCCAAAGATATTAAAGGAATGTATTTCGGGGGAGGTTTTCCGGAAGTTTTTGCTCAAAAATTGGCAGAAAATACCCCTATACGCAATGCTGTAAAAGCCGCTATTTTATCGGGAATACCCACAATCGCCGAATGTGGTGGTTTGATGTATTTATGTGAGCAAATTGTAGATATGACGGGTAAACCCTGGGAAATGCTCGGAATTTTACCTACAACAGCAGTGATGGATAAGCGTTTAACTTTGGGGTATCGTCGTGTCGTAGCTCTAGAAGATAGTTTATTAGTAGATAAAGGAACGAAAATTTATGGACATGAATTTCATCGTTCTCGTTTAATATCTGATTCAAATAAACCTTTATTTCAAACTTATAGATTTGATTGTGATGAATTTATGGGGAAAGAAGGATGGGTTTTACCTTTCAATCTCCACGCTTCTTATATTCATATGCATTGGGGAAACAGTATAGAAATTCCGCAAAGATTTATAGAAAAATCTCGGATTTTTAGTTTGCAGTTGTCATGAGGGCGCTTAAATAAGCTATATAGCGCCCTCATAACAACTATGAATTTATAAATTAAATAAGCTAAAAAGCGTTTAATTTGTATTTTTAAATTTGATTAAAGTTTTGTAGTGCGGGCATCCTGCCCGTTAGAGAAATATAAATTAAATGCGCCACAGCTTATCCATTATCACCTGATATAACTTGATTTTCTAATCAACCCATCATACTTACATCTTTATTTAATTTGCGAATTAAACGTGATAATTCACGAATGATATTCACAGCAATTTCAGGAGTTTCTTCAATAGCATCATCAAGTTGTTCTTGAGTTAATTCTAAACATTCACAAGCATCTATTGTAGTAGCAGAAGCGGAACGTGGTTGGGTATCAAATACCGCCATTTCGCCAAAGTATTTTCCTTGTGACATAACTGCAAGCGTTCGATTCTCTAAATGAATTTTTACTTTTCCTGAAACTACAATATACAGAGATTGTCCTTGCTCTCCTTCTCGAAAGATACTACAATTTGGTGGAAACCACAGTTCGTTCATCGCAGAAGCTAACCGAACGATAAAATCATCTCGCAATTCTTTAAATATCGGAACTTGACGTACAAATAATAAACGGTCAACACTAGTTAACATAGAAGAGTTAGTTGATGGTTGATGGTGGATAGTTGTTAGTTAATAGTTGTTAGTTGATAGTGGTTGGTTTAACTTTATACTTTTCCATAAATTCCTTAACTTGAGCAATTACAAGAGGATGTGAATCGTTTTTTAATTGTGGTAACAATTTGATAAATAAACGAGGAGATGCAGCGCTCAAATATGTTACAGCGGCTTCTCTAACGAAACCACAAGGGTGACGTAAACTTGTTTGAATTTGTGTAGTTTTAAGCTTAATCCGAGCAACTTGAGCAAAATGAATGCAGCAAGCCCAACACCAATCAGAAAGTGAATTTTCTAATTCTAATACTTTTCGAGTTCTTTCGTTTACAGCCATTTGTTCGTATTGTGATAATTCTGCTTCTACAAGCTTTTGTAATTTTTCATAAGGTGGTCTTCTATCAAATATATTGAGTAATATACTTTTGCAAGGTAAATTTATAGTATGTTCTAAAATTTCTAATCCTACTGCTAAATTTACTTGTGATTCGGAATTAACATTGAATGCAGCAGCGTTAATTCTTTCTAAAGGATAAAGTAATTTTAAAAGTAGAAATAAACGTTCTTTGATATCAATTTCTAATTCTGCTAAGGCTTTTTGCACTAACCGACATAAAGCGACAACCTTTTTTTTTGAATGAAAATTTTGTAAAGTTTCTCCGGTTTTAAATTCTATATAAGCAGCATATATTTCACCTTGATTTTTAAAGTCTACAGATGCACCATATATTTCACCTAATAACTTAAATTCTTGTTCAATTAATTTTTGAACTCTAGTTTCATAAGACCTATCTACCAAAATTATAATTCCCTGTTGCTGATGTCTTTTAATTAAGGTACGCAGTATATGACATTTAATTGTACCTTTGGATATTTCCAAATGATTCCATAAAGTATCGATGGCTTTTAGCGTCTCAATTTGACCTATTGTTCGCAAAGCATATACTCGTGTTATTTCTGGTTTGTACTTATCTATTGCTAAATTTGACAGCATTGGTAAGACTTCATTTCCGAGTTTTACTAAACTGTTCATCGCTACTAAACGGGTGGATTTATGGTAAAGTCCTACTATTAATGCTGAATAATATTCTTCTAAGTTATTTGCCGCAATCATTTCTAAAACTATACTTCGTACTTTTAAAGATTTATCTTCTAATAAAGAGGGAATATGAATCCGCAGCGCTTGTAAATAAGATGCTTCCGCAAGAGATTTGACCCCATTAACTCGTATTTCTTCTTCTTTATTAGTCAGCATCCATCCTAGAGTTTTAGTTGCTGCTACTTTTTGTTTTGTTGTACCATAAGTTAATAATAAAGCCGCAGCAGTACCTCTAATTACTGAGTGTTGTTGGGGATTAAGATATTCTTCTAATTGATTTAAATTTGGAGTAGCTTCTGCAAGGGAAACGTAACGCAGTGCTAAAGCAAATATATTTGGATTTAACAGAGTTTGAGGATTTTCTAATAAATCGCGTACTTGAGGTAAAAAAGCGGGATTGATCTCAGATTCAAGCATTACTTCCAAACTTCGAGATTGCAAAGTAGGGCTAAGGGTTAATAATTCTGGTGCTAACACTTCCCCTGCTCCTTGAGGATCGATTTGTGATAAAAGTTCAATACAAGAATGCTTATCCGCTTCGCTGCCTTTTTCTCGTAAAGCTTTGATTACAGCACGCTTGAAAAAAGGTAAATCCACATTTGTGACGCTTAATTGTCCCCTTTCTGCACTCAAAACTAGTAAATCGACATACTGCGATCGCAATACCCAAATCACTCCAACACATATAATCGCAATCATCGCAGTTTCGATAATTAAGACTAAATTTTGCCAATTTACAGGTATAAAATTCTTGGTTAGCGACTGAGTAATTAAAATCATAAATCCTGTAAAACCGGCAGCAGCAGTTTCTGCAAAGCCTCCCGATAATATTTGGACACGACTTCTAACTTTTTCAGGTATTGGTTGAAATAGTAATGTACTGGTATTGGCTACGAAGGTATAACGCAAAAGTTCATCTAAAAATTTAATCAGGGTTAAACCCCATAGCAATGAGAAAGTGGGAATTTTCAAGCCAAATAAGGCTGAAGTCATTGATAATGAAGATATCATAGCCATCCCTGCCAATAACGTACCAACACCAACAGGTAAAATGGCAGTAGTAAAAAACACTCCCAAACGCTCGATTATACGGCTAGAGACAAATAACTGGGTTGCAAGTTCAAATAATCCTAATATCCCGCCAAATACACCTAAAAAACTGGTAATTTCTTTACCTTGAAAAGTTGATTCTAACTGGGTTAAATACTGAAAATCTACTAATAATCCTATCGTCTGAATTAATAGTCCGAAGATAAATAATCGTAAAGCATAATTCTTCAAAGGAGCCGAAAGACGACGAGCGTGGTAAACTTGCGGTTGCTTGATTTGTCGTTGCGGAACATTGGAAAAAGCTTGAGGATATTTTTTACTCAAATGCAACAGTATTGCAGTTCCTAAAACAATAACTAAAGCCCCAACTAAAATTACTTTATCTAGCTTGAGAAATCGAACTAAAGTCGGTAAACTAAACCCACCGATGACATCAGCAACTAAAATTCCACTACTTACTAAAGGATAAGTACGCTTAATCTCCTGAATATTAAATAATTGGTTCGCTGCAATAGAAGTGTTGAGTTGATTGATCACATAGAGGGCATCAACCCACAATCGCAGTAAAAATACGCTAAATAATGCCAACCCCGAAAGCTGCAAATTTGTCGATAAGGTAATTTGCAAACCTATAGGCAATAAAATTAACGGTATCACCATGCAGGGTAAAGCAGCTACAATTACCCATCGCAGAGGAAAAGTCTTTTGCAGCCAAGAGTACAGAAAAACTAAGGCAATTCCAACTACTGCACTAGCAATATAAATCAGCGGTAAAGAGCTAGCACCGTATTTATCCAGAAACAAAGCAATGCTACTATCTTCTACCCATCGCAATCCAACTGATGTTGTCGCGTAAAAAGCAAACATCAGTAATGTTCGAGAACCTTCTTCCGGTCGGAGATTTACCCAACGAAGCACTCGTAGTAAAATATTTTTATAGGCACCTAAGTGTTGATTTTTTAATTGCATCTGGTTTAATCTGTTATGGTCACCCCTGTTCAAGGAAATTTACAATTAATTTCAGTTTCTTGGACTTGGAAAACCATTTCCTCAAATACTGGTAACTAGAAAAAGCACCTCCCATAAGGTATTACTCCTAGAAAAAAATAAAAGTCCTGAGTAACTGAGTATTAGTTTTCCCACTCAGCACTCAAGACTATCGTTTTTTTAATTAATTTAGATTTATTTAAATTTATTTAAATTTATTTAAATTTATTTAAATTTATTTAAGTTTATGTAAATTTATGTAAATTTATTTTTTCTGATCAACAGATAAATCAAGGGAAAATCAACAACAAACGCCAAAAAGAAGCAATACCAACAGTTATAACCTATCGGCATTGCTTCCTTACTGTTTAATTTTTTTGAATTATTTCTTGGGAGAAAGCAACATCATCATGTTTCTTCCCTCTTTCTTGGGATATTGTTGCACCTCAGCTTCAGCTTCTAAGTCTGTAGCCATACGTTTGAGCAAAATTTCTGCCAAATCGGTATGTTGAATTTCTCTACCTCGGAACATCACCGTGGCTTTCACTTTATCACCATCTTTGAGAAAGCGCTTCGCTTGGTTAACACGCACGTTGTAATCGTGTTCTTCTATTTTGTAGCGCATCTTCACTTCTTTTACATCAGCCGTGTGTTGCTTTTTGCGAGCTTCTCGCGCCTTTTTCTCTTGCTCAAACTTGAATTTACCGTAGTCCATAATCCGGCAAACCGGAGGATCGGCTTTATCGCTCACCAGCACTAAATCGAGTTCTTTTTCATCGGCTCTGGTGAGTGCATCTTGGGGAGTCATGATTCCCAACTGAGCACCATCAGTATCAATAACCCGAATTTTTGGGAAGCGAATTCTTTCGTTGATTTGAGGTAAGTCGCGACTTCTTCTTTTCTCTATCACAGGCATATATGAATGATTTTGGGGAAGTTATGGTTAATAGTTTGGTTTTGGCTATGGAATGTATATCTCAGACGCAAAAAACGTGTGAGAATTTTCAGCGAACGATGAGTATATATCTAGGGTTTGAATCCACAAAAGTAAAAATGGTTTTACTTATCTTTATTCTACCCACTTTAGAGAGGGTTTAGCTCTATCGTTCTACAGATAAAGTTACGCGATCGCAACAAAGATTAATAATTTTAATTTTTTTGTGTCAAAACATTAAGGCTATACACATTACGTATTTATCCAATGATAACACTATGAAATATAAAATACACATATCTTAAACCAAAGTCTAATTAACTACTTAAATATAAAAAATCTAAATTGTTTATTTTTGAATATCAAAATGAATAATGTTTGTAGAATAGAAGATATTAGTTGGTATTAGAAATCCAAGCTTAAAGCTATAAATAACTAGTACTTCACCAAACTAATTATGCGGGGTTTGTTCGTCTACTGAGGTGCTGTAGAGACGTTATACATAACGTCTCTAGACAATTTTGGCAAAAACGAACCATTCAAAATTAATGTGGCGGAATACTAGTCGTATGTCACACAAACGTTGCAAACAGAGTCTCGAATTAATTAATAAATAAATTAATTAAACTTAACATTAAAATAATCTGATAACATCATCAGAAAAAACTATTTTTTAGAGGTCTAGTTGATAAATGGATTGGCAGCACAAAGTTGGGAACCAGCGGGATTGGGTTTGGCGGGGTTGGCAAACTCGGTATACATATATACGCCCTTCATATTCGGTAGAAAAGAATTGTGTAAAATCTTTACCTTTAATGTTGCTGCATGGATTTGGTGCAAGCATCGGTCATTGGAGGCATAATTTAGAAATATTAGGCGATCGCCATACGGTTTATGCTCTGGATATGTTGGGTTTTGGTGCTTCAGAGAAAGCGCCTGCTAATTACAGCGTGGATTTATGGGTAGAGCAAATATACGAATTTTGGAAGGCTTTTATTCGTAAACCAGTAATATTAATAGGTAACTCTATCGGTTCGCTGATTTCCTTAGCCACTGCGGCAAAATATCCCGAAATGGTCGAAGGTGTAGTAATGATGAGCTTACCAGACCCGACCTTAGAAAAAGAAGCTATCCCTGCATTTTTATATCCTTTAGTCGCAACAATCAAAAGTTTTGTGGCAAACCCCTTATTAATCAAACCAGTATTTTACTTGCTACGCCGACCGAGTGTATTACGTCGCGGGGCAATTTTAGCTTATGCTAATCCCGAAGCCGTTACCGACGAACTGATAGACATATTAGCAAAACCTCCCCAAGATAGAGGTTCGGCTCGTGCTTTTACCGCTCTTTTTAAAGCTACAACCAATCCAGATTACAGCCCAAATGTCAAGAAATTGTTATCAACCTTAAAAATTCCCATGCTTTTAATTTGGGGAGAAAAAGACAGAATTATTCCCTACAAACTTGCTTCCGGATTTGTTCGTCACAACGAAAACTTAGAGCTAATTACCTTAGAAAACGTAGGTCATTGTCCCCACGACGAATGTCCCGAACAAGTAAACCAAGCGATTTTGGATTGGATTGAAAGGGTTAGGAATTAGTTGACAGTTGACAGTTGACAGTTAACTTGTCCCGAAGATTCCCTTTTCTCCCACATCTCCCCATCATTCCCATTGCAAAACTTGTTCCTTAACGATATTCTGACCATCGCGAGAAACTCGCAATATTTTGTCAGTTAAAATAAAACTGATATTACCATTTATAGCTATGTATTGATTAGTTTTTACGCCATTTTGACTCGATTTTTGCAATGGAAGATTAATTATAGTATTGTTTGTTCTAGTAATACTTATATAGCTAGTGGGATTTTCTTGACCACAAATGTAAATAAAAAAACTTTGAGTTTCTGCTTGAGCAAAAGTTTGATTATTTTCAGGACAACCTTTTGTTAAAGTTTCACCATCAGCTTTGACAACACTTATAACTTTTTCTCTTAAGATAATCCTACCGTTTTTACTTATTATCATTTCATATGGTGTAATTTGATAGGTTATTTCACCATTAACAGCAATATAAGTTTCTGTTTGTTTAACGTTTTGAGTGATAGGTACTGTAATTTTACTATCTAAATTCTTCGGGATACGGACGTAATATCCCATATTGCTTTGATTATCTCCCCTACAAATATAAACGTAATATCTTTGTGTATCAAAAGTACGTATGGGTAATAAGTTTGCAGAAGGACAGACTTTGTTTGGAGTGATTTCAACAGTAGGTTTATTGGAATTATTAATATTATTAATATTTTTACTCTGCTTATCCACAGTCATTTTGGCTGTAGAAGACTGAATATTAAACAACAAAATTCCACCCATCAAAGCTAATTGTAAAGCTTTAAAATGAGTTAATTCACTTTTCAAAAAATTCATATTGAATCAAAAAAATATCTGTAAAATCACGCCATAACATTGCTGTAATTAGCGTGAAATATCAGTACTATTGCTGATGAAAATCTAAAAGTATTATCCTACGCAAAAAAATCCAATACAACTAGCTTGGACGTATTTTCATATATTCTTTATTAAAAAAATATTGAGTTAAGCTCATCCCCTGTCTTCTAAAAGGTACCATTACATAATTGTTTTATCAGTTATTTATTCTTCATAATCTGTATCAATTTCAATATCAAGGGTTTCTTCGTCAATTCGTATGTATAAAATATTGGGACGACAACAGACTTGACAATCTTCTACATAAGATTGTTGAGAACCAGCACTAATATCAATAAAGGTTAAATTTGGTTCTCCACAATAAGCGCAGTAATATTCAGCAGTATTTTGCATAATTAGTAGTTAGTGGATAGTAGTTGGTAGATAGTAGTTGATGGTTAATAGAACAACTGTCAACTGTCAACTGTCAACTGTCAACTGTCAACTATTAACTAATTCCTTAAAATTGATTGGTGGCTTCAGTTAAATGCTTTTGTAGTGTAGACTGTGGAAGTGGTCCTTGCAAGTGATTCCAAGGTAATATTTGCTCGGTTGACCAATTATCGTAAACGTAGAAGTCTAATGGGGGAATTTGTCCTTTTAGTTCTTTGAAAGCTCGTTTGTAACTACCCAAAGAATCCCCAAAGTTACGAGTAAGTTGTAAAAGTGGGAATAATCTTCGATCTCCCCTCGATAACAGCGTTTGAATTATCGACCAATTATAGCTTTCTGGACGAAAATCTATTCCTTGGGGCTGTAATTTTTTCTGTAACAATTTCAATCGTTTTTCTGCTTCTTTATTTACTCCAAACCATTGGAAAGGTGTGTGAGCTTTGGGTACAAAAGTGCTGCATCCTAAAGTAAATCGCAATCCGGGAGCGGCTTTTTTCAGGTTTTGCATCATCGCTACAGTTGCATCTAAATCTTCTGAAGATTCCCCAGGAATTCCCACCATTCCGTAAAGTTTTAAACCTTTCAATCCGCCTTTTTTAGCATTTTCTGCGGCTTTAATAATATCTTGTTGTTCAAGTTTTTTATTGATAATCTGTCGTAATTTTTCCGAACCACTTTCAACAGCAATTGTTAAAGATTTAGTTCCTCTTTGAGCCAATGTTTTGGCTAATTCTTCTGTCACCGTATTAGTTCTTACGGAAGCAATACTTAAACGGACATCTTCGTATTTTGGCTGATTAATATAATCTAATAAACTCTCAAATTCCGGATGTTGAGTTACTGAAGCTCCTAATAATCCCAGCCGATTTGTGACTTGTAAACCTCTTTCAATTGCGGGAATTAATGAATCATTTAAACTTGCTGTTCTAAAAGGTAAAGTGAGATAACTTGCTAAACAGAAACGACACATTTCTGGACAGCTTCTCACTACTTCAACCATAAAAATATTTTCCCAAGCAGCTTTTTCTGTGACTACTGTTGATGTTGATAAAGTATTTCCTCGATAAGTTTGCTTTTGTACTTCTGCGGGAATTTCTGATGAAATTGGGTTGATAGATTTTATCGCACCATCTAAACTATGATATTCAACTTCATACAAACTGGGAATGTAAATTCCTGGTACTTGTGCAAGTGCTTTTAATATTGTTTCTCTATCCGCTTTTCTAACTTCTTTATAAGCATTAATAAAATCATTTAACAGATTTTCACCATCTCCTAACAAAATCACATCGAAAAAATCAGCAAAAGGTTCGGGATTAGCTGTTAAAACCGGACCACCACCAAAAACTATGGGATGATTATCTTGGCGTAAATTTGACTGAATGGGAATATCTAAAGATTCCAATAAATTTAAAATATTCACATAATCCAATTCCCACGACATCGAAAAACCTAATATTTCTGGATTTCGGGGAAGAGTTTCGCTAATATCGGTAAACAACCGACTTACCTGTAAATCCCCACGCATCGCTAAAGTAGCCCACACGACTTGATAACCTAAGCTGGTGATTCCCACAGTGTATTCGTTGGGAAAAGCAAAGATTGTGGGGATAGCGTTGTTGTCGGGAGTAGCTGGGGTAAATAAAAGACGTTCTTTAGTTAATAAATCAGATGTCACAAGCGTTTTGTTTGGGGTGTTCTTCCATATTTAATTTTAAGATATAGAATTGTCAGGTTAAAAAGTAAAGTGAATGCATTAGCAAGAATAATCGCAATATCTTGACGCAAAATTCCGTATATTAACCATAAAAAAATACCGATGATAAATGTAATTAACATCGTGTAAGAAACGTCTTTGGCTGATTTTGTTCGCCAAGTTTTGATCATCTGCGGTAAAAAAGCAGATGTAGTTAAAGTCGCAGCGAGCAATCCGACAATTATCATTAGTTCTTTTAAAGATAATGTGCTTTATATTTCTTCATATTAATGGATAAATGTATCGGGTGTGGCAATTTTAGATGTTAGATTTTAGATATTGAATTGTGTTATGCGGCGCTTTGTTACCGCTTCTAGACAAGCGAAACCCACCTGCGTGGGTTAAATTAGTTGAGAAAAAAGCTTTTGTAGTGTGTGTTACGGCTATGCAAAGATTTGATGGTTCGAGTAAGTGTGAATTCGCTGTAACGCACCAATTCTGGACTGATAATCTTTATCAAGAGTGTTTATTCTTTTTCAGTAGTTCTGATTCCAGTTTACCTAATTGATGACACGCCCTAATAATTCAAACTTGTTTTTCAAATTCTAAATTTTTTCTCTGCGCTAAAAACTCATCAAATAGTTCAAAAAAGGTATCTAATGCCTTGTTTTCGTCAGCAGAGTAAAACAAAATAATACTAGCCCAAGATTGATTTGTCTCGATATTAAACCTTTTTCGTATCCAGTTTAAAAAATATTCAAATTCTTTTTCTTGTTCTGTTGGTGATAAACCCATTTCTCGTTTAGCACCATTATATCCTGCTAAAAATGCTTGAAGACTAAATATTGAATGTTTACCTAAATACATAGCAGGTCTTTTTTTTATTCTATTTAGCATTTCATATAGGCTACTCATTAACCTTCCTCCTACTTATAAGTTACTTTTTCATTTAAAAATCAATTTCAATAATCTTAAATTCTTCACCTATATCGAGAATTGGAGAATACAGATTTTGTAACCAAAGTTCTTTAATAACTCCTTGGTTATCAATATTATCAAAAATAATTTCTTGTCCATCCAATGCAATTAAAATTCCTTCATGACGACCATTTGTAGAAATAACTGCTTCAATACCATCATGATAAATATTTCCGTAATAACCTTCTGTTGAGCCAGTGTATAACTTTATCTGCTTACCAGGTATTTTCCTTTCAATCAAAAATTTTCTAACCGTTTGAGCGCATTCTACACACTCAAACATTTTAAAGCGGCTAGCAAGAATTGTTATTTGCTGACTAATTTCGGTAGAATCATCCCTATTCATTTAAGTAAAACGAGCTATGAAGTGGGATATGGTTTCAGGTACTAGTTACTCCCATCCCGGCTTTATGATTACCGAAAAAAAACCGCCCTAGACAAGCCCGTCTCTACATTCCTCACAAAACTTTACACTGTCCCTGAAATCTCAACAAATGGTCGCACAATACCAAAGCTACCATTGCTTCTACCATTGGTACTGCCCGTGGTAATACGCAAGGGTCATGTCTTCCTTTTGCGGACAATACTCCTGCTTCACCTGTCTTAGTAACTGTATTCTGTTCTTTTCTAATAGTTGCCGTGGGCTTGAATGCTACACGAATGATGATGTTTTCACCGTTGGAAATCCCGCCTTGAATACCGCCGGAACGATTGGTCACTGTGCGGATATTACCTTGTTCGTCTGTATAAAATTCATCATTGTGTTCGATTCCTGTCAGCAAAGTTCCGGCAAACCCAGAACCGATTTCAAAACCTTTACTAGCGGGAAGGGACATTACACCTTTAGCGATATCAGCTTCCAATTTATCAAAAACTGGCTCACCCAAACCTTTGGGAACCTTCCGCGCTACACATTCCACGACTCCACCGATGGAATTACCATCTCTACCAACTTGCTCGATTAACTCAATCATCCGTTCCGCACATTCAGCATCGGGACAGCGGACGATATTACTTTCAACTTGTTCTAAAGTCACTTTTTCTGAGTCAACTTCACCTTCTAAATCCTTGATACGCTTGACATAACCGATAATTTCTACACCAGCCACTTGATGCAGAATTTTTTTGGCGATCGCACCTGCTGCGACTCTGCCAATTGTCTCTCGTGCTGAAGACCTACCACCACCTTGATAGTTACGAATACCGTATTTAGCATCATAAGTAGCATCAGCGTGAGAAGGGCGGTACATTTGCACCATCTCGCTGTAATCTTGGGGACGAGTATCTTTATTCTTGACCACAATTGCGATCGGCGTACCCAAAGTTTGTCCTTGAAACACCCCCGAAAGGATTTCACATTGATCGGCTTCTTTACGAGGTGTTGTAATTTTACTTTGTCCAGGTCGTCGTCGATCTAATTCTACTTGAATTTCTTCGGCAGAAATTTCCAATTGTGGTGGACAACCATCGATTATCACTCCCACACCACCACCGTGAGATTCGCCGAAAGTAGTAACGCGAAATAAATGACCAAAAGTGTTACCCATGATGATGTTGAGGAGATTTATAACTTAACTATTTACAATCAGGTGTTTTTATGGTTTTAAAGACACACATACTAAGAATATATTTTTACCTTGACTATTACTAGGGGTATAGTTTTGATATTTATGCAGATTTTTTAGATGATAGTCCTTGCATTAACATTAGTAATATCCACAAAAACAAAATTTATTATAGCATTACATTATGTATTGAGTATAAATATTCATTAAAAGAGAATACTATGCTTATTGATACTTATTTGTATTTATTTTAGACAAAGATTATAGGGCGGTCGCAGCGTACTACATCTAAAAAATAGGTTCTGGTATGATTTGATTCTTTTTCGTTCAATGTATTTTAGTGATAACCGAGTGCTACATCTTTGGGTGCGGAATGTGGGTTAGAAGACTGGGAATTTTTGCAATGATTGTACTCGACACTCATATTTGGGTTTGGTGGGTTGATAACAACCAACGACTTAGTACAAAACATCGGCAATGGATACAAATATATCAGTTCCAAGGTTTAGGAGTTAGTATTGTTTCTTGTTGGGAAGTTGCCAAATTAGTAGAAAAATCGGCTTACTTTTTCTTGTTCCCTTAATGAATGGTTGGAAAAAGCTTTAGCTTATCAGGGAGTACAACTATTAAATTTGACTCTTCCCATAGTAGTTGATTCAACGCAGTTAAGTGGATTTCATAGCGACCCTTTTGACTAAATAATTGTAGCTACATCTAGAATTTTTCAGTATCCTTTACTAACAGCTGATACAAAAATTATTAACTATTCTGGTGTTACAACGTTTAAATAATAATACCACTAAATAACCATATTCAAATTGTAACTCACCCTACAAATTAATTAACTTAACCTTAATTCCAGCATGAACACAGAAGTCGTTGATTTTTGCCTAAGTTCTGAGAAAATTAATATATAATTCTTTCGTGAATAACTAATTTACTACACCGAGGTAGAAATTAAATGCTCGATGAACAATACCCAATTACTTCTAAAATAGCAAAAGAAATCCTGGCAATTTATGATTCTCCTCTCTACCTTTATCAAGGTGATATCTTACGTCAAACAATCGCTCATATTACCCAATCAATTGCTTATCCTCATAAAAAATTCCACTTTGCTAGCGTTACTAATGGCAATATTTCCTTGTTGGGAATCTTCAAAGATTGCGGTTGGGGAATTCATGCTAATACCGCAGGTGATGTTTATTTAGGATTAAAAGCGGGATTTTCTCCCGCAAATATTGTTTACAGTGGCAGCAATCTGAGTGCTGAAGAAATGGCACAGTTATTAAATTGGGGAATTACAACTTTTAATTTAGATAGTGTTGCTCAATTACAAGTATTTTGCGACATATATCAATATCAATTCCAAAATCATCATCCCTGTAGTGGGAGCATCTTGCTTCCTGATGTCTCTCCAAGTGAGCAAGATGTTTCCATTATTAACAATAAAATCGAATTTGCTCCAAAAAATATCAAATTGGGATTACGTTTAAATTTACCAGAAATTACTGGAGATAGTCGGATTGGTGTACAACCAAATGAATTTATAGAAGCTGTAGAAATTGCCAAAAAGGCAAATTTAAAAATTAGCGGTTTACACTTCTATCGTGGTACAGGAACTAATGCAACCAAAGCTTTTACACAAGTAATAAATCAAGTTATTGAAACCGCCAAATTATTACCAGATTGGCAATATTTAGATTTTGGTGGTGGTTTTGGATATCCTTATCATCATGATGGAATTGCTTTTGATTGGGAAACTTTTGGTAATGAAATTACAGATGTATTGCTAAAACTTGATAGAAAAATTGATTTAATTATCGAACCAGGAAGGGCTGCAATTGCTGGTTGTGGAACTCTTCTTGCTCAAGTTGTTTCTATAAAATGGCAACAAGATAAACAAATTATTGGTGTTAATACCACCGTTGCTAATTTATCAGTGCCATCGGTACATGGAGGTTATCGTCAAATTGTCAGTTGGAAATCAGGAAAATCTTATCTTACAGATGTTTGTGGAAATACAACTTATTCTCGCGATTATTTAGGCAAAAACTGTCAACTTCCAAAATTAGAGATTGGAGATATGATAGCGATTTTAGATGTCGGTGCTTATGGTTATGCAATGTCTTCCCATTTCTTGCATCGTATACGCCCTGCTGAGGTTTTATTGGAAAAGCATAACCATAAGTTAATCCGGAAAAGAGAAGATTATGATATTTTATTACACAACCAAATTTTTAGTTAAAAATTAACTTCAAGGATAAATAAATGAAGTGCGTTAATTGTGGAGTCGATAATAATCTTAAGGAAAGAACTGAGAATCAAGGTAGATGTAAAAATTGCAATCATACTTTTGCTTTTGAACCTACAAGTATGGATGCTAAATATAAATTTACTGACCCACTTTTTAAAAAGATAATTACAGATATTTCCGTAAATAATACCTTGTATTTTACACCAAAACAATTTTTTTACACTTTAGATAAGCGAATAAGTAAGAAAAGTAATCAATGGAATGGGTGGAAAAGTTGTGGCTGCGTTCTAATTTTTCCTCTAACTGTAATCTTTACTGGTGGTATTTCATTGATTTTCGGATTAGGCATAATATTAATTAACTCTTATTTGCAAAGTAAATCTCCAGAAAATAAAATTTCAATACGTAAAGATAATGCGAAATTTATTCAACGTAGCGGTATTGTAATTTTAATAGTAGGAATTTTATTTTCGCTCTCATTTAATTCATTCCCATTATTTGTATCAAGCGTTATTTTCGGTATGTTGTTAATTTATTTAGGAACTACACAAATAAACGTTTTATCAAAATCACAGGGTTTATTAGAACCACCAGATAAGTTAATTATCAATCAAAATCTGTTTCAAGAATGGGTAAACCGCTGGGAACAAATTAATGGCAAAATTACCAATATGTTGCCTCCTCCACGTCAGCAAAATATCCCAGCTACAATCAACCCTGATATTACAGCATACAGCTTTGATCGAGTTGTAGTTTGCGATAGCGCAGAAGTTGCTCAATTATTAATAGCTAATAATTTCCACTTTGAAAACAACTGTGCGGTTTTAAGTGTAACCGGATATCCAGAAGATATTTTCAGCACAGTTATGCAAATGTTAAGGCGCAATTCCGATTTAAAAGTTTATGCTTTACATAATGCGTCTCCTCGCGGTGTAAGCTTAGTAAATCATCTACGAACTAGTCCCAATTGGTTTTTAAATACCGATGTGACTATTTACGATTTAGGATTATTACCGCGTCAATTGATGAATAATTCCCAAGTATTTATCCAAATTTCTGAAGAATCTATCAAAGATTGTAAAAAATTATCAATTGATGTTCTAAAAGATTTAACTGAAGTAGAAATTAAATGGTTAGAGTCTGGTAAATACGTCGAATTAGAATCTTTTACCCCGCAAAAACTTTTAAGAGTTGTAACCCAAGGTATTGCTAAAAGTACTCAACCTGATATTAGTGGGAATACTTTGATTGGTATTGATGATAATTATAATAGTGGCAGCAATATCACGATGTTTGCTGTTGATAGTTTCGGGTAATTCAATTTTAGATTTTAGATTTTGGATTTTGGATTCTTAATTACTTATATATAAATTAAAAAAATATTTGTAGTGGGAGCATCTTGCTCCCCATCCCCTTGTCTCCCCATCCCCTTGTCTCCCCATCCCCTTGTCTCCCCATCCCCTTGTCTCCCCATCCCCTTGTCTCCCCATCCCCTTGTCTCCCCATCCCCTTGTCTCCCCATCCCCTTGTCTCCCCATCCCCTTGTCTCCCCATCCCCTTGTCTCCCCATCCCCTTGTCTCCCCATCCCCTTGTCTCCCCATCCCCTTGTCTCCCCATCCCCTTGTCTCCCCATCCCCTTGTCTCCCCATCCCCTTGTCTCCCCATCCCCTTGTCTCCCCATCCCCTTGTCTCCCCATCCCTTACCTCCCCTTCTGTACTTGTAACCAAACTTCTAAACTAACCAACAACCACAATTTGACACCATAACGTTGCCAAGCATCACCTTGATAATTCAACCATTGACGAATTAAATCTTGATTTAAATAAGGTGCAATTTCGGCATTTTTATCTAATAACAAACTTTTCGCACGACGCTGCCAAATATTCTTAAACCAATACTGTACAGGAACCATCATCCCACTTTTAGGACGCTGTATTATCTCTTTTGGTAATATATCTAAAACCGCTTGTTTTAAAACCGCTTTTTCTTGCGCTCCTGCTAATTTATACTGCGGTGGTATCTGCATTGCCATCTCTACTACTCTTCTATCAAATAATGGCGATCGCCCTTGTAAATCATTCGCGATTGTCAAATTATTAACTTTGGTTAAAATTTGGTCTGCTCCTTTAAATTTGATATTAATTGTCATTAAGCAATTTAAATAACTTTGTTCTGTGTACAAGTAATCAGCGAAGATATATGCTCTATCTTTAACTGCTGTAAAAACTTCTTGTTTAAACAGTTGCGGTAAATCGGGGAAACATTTTTTAAAAGAATTTAAGTAATTTGCTACTAAGTTATCCTCAGTATTATTAACTCCAGCATAAAGCTGATTTAACAACATTGGCTGATTTTTTGGTCCGCCAAAACAAGGGTCTCCACCTTCTCCATTCAAGATAATATTAGTATCAGATTGCGCTATCTTTCCTAATAAATAATTAGGCACAGTTAAAGGATCGCCGATGGGATCGTCTAAACAAGACATAGTTAAGGGTAACTTTGACCACATATCATCGGCAGTAATTTCTAGGATATGATGATGCGTTTTACAGTGCTGTGCTACTAAACTAGAAAACTCCAATTCATTCGGACAATTTTCACCAAAGTGAATCGAGTAAGTGTGTACCGGATGATGATGAAACTTTGCAGCTAATGCGGTTATACAACTTGAATCCAAACCCCCAGACAGATACACTCCCGCAGGTTCATCCACAGGTAAATACTCTTGCACAACCTCATCTAAAAGCTGTCTCAACTGCCTTCCATGCCAAATTAAACTTTCTTCTGTATTCTTGATATCTTCTTGTGGTTGCCAAAACAACTTGTAATTGAGATAACTTATCTTTTCTGCTGATGATTCCATTTGCAAAACCATTCCCGCAGACAATTCATTCACCTCTTCCCAAAGGGTTTTTTCCCCAACTACAAAAGCACAACAAAGATAATCCCGCAATGCAACTAAATCTAATTTTCGGGAATGAAAAGGTAAAAGCGTCGCTAATCGAGGCGCAATAACGCAAATTTTAGCGCCATTAGTATAATAAAGAGTACGACTACCAACAGCATCTCGTACTAAATACAACCGTCTTTCAAAGTTATCCCAAACACAAAAAGAAAACATTCCTTCTAACAATTTTAGACATTCTTCGCCTTTAATCTCCCAAAGATGTGCGACTAATTCTTTATCAGTATATTCTTTGTTAATGTGTAAAATTTGCAGCAAATGAGAGCGGTTGCTTAACCAAATATCCCCAATTATAATAAAACGCTGATTGTAACTTTTTACAACCTGAGTTTTGACTACAAAAAACTCTTCACAGCAGTAAGTAACATCATAATTGCTAGCACTTACCTCTCCCAAAATTACATACCAATCCGGTATAAGTTTGATATTAGGGATTTGTATTCTATTCGACAAATTAGGAAATTTCATCACCATTAAAAACCATTGATTAAGAATTGAAAATAGAAATACCGCAAAACCGACATCAAATATTTGACATTTGTTATAGATGAAAATAGTATATTTTGATGCGAATTTAGAGATAACATATAAAGAAATTACATTTTAAGTTCACAATTACTTATGTAGCTTTAAACACATTGCCTATCCGATAAAAATACTTTAATACAATTACTGAACCTTGAAACTGATACGAGTGTGATGATTGCTATTTATCCTGGAAGTTTTGACCCTGTAACCTTGGGACATATTGACATTATTCAGCGTGGTAGTCGGCTATTTTCTGCCGTTATTGTTGCTGTGTTACGTAATCCGAACAAAACTCCATTATTCAGTGTGCAACAACGTTTAGAACAAATACGTCAAGCTACCACACATTTAGATAATGTACAAGTAGATGCCTTTGAAGGTTTAACAGTCGAATATGCCCAAATGCAAAAAGCACAAGTTTTGTTAAGAGGTTTACGGGCAATTTCTGACTTTGAAGTTGAACTGCAAATGGCACACACCAACAAAACTCTTTCCACCGAAATAGAAACTGTTTTTTTAGCAACGTCAAATGAATATAGTTTTTTAAGTAGTAGTGTGGTAAAAGAGATTGCAAGGTTTGGTGGTTCTATTAATCATCTTGTTCCCCCTCACGTTGCTTTGGATACATACAAATGCTTCACCCACAACCAAACGGTATCGAACCCAATCAAAACGGAAGTAGTCCCCCCCAACAGTTTCCCCAGCCGTCGGGAAGTGTAGATATTCAGCAGGAACTAAACCGTTTAGAAGAAATAATTCTCAGCAGTTTTCGCATCCCTTTGACGCGAAAAACCTTGGTAGATGAAGAAAAGTTACTCGAACAGCTTGATTTTATCCGCTTATCTTTACCCGAAGCTTTCCAACAAGCAATTTTAATTATTCAACAAAGAGAAGAAATTTTTTTAGAAGCGGAAGCCTATGGACAGCAAATGGTAGAAGCAGCACAAGCCAAAAGAGCGCAAGTGTTGAATGAAAGCGATATTATCAGACAAGCCGAACAAGAAACCGAACAATTGAAAAGACAAGTACACCAAGAGTGTGAACAAATGATGCAAGAAACTCTTGATGAAATCGAGCGTAAACGTCGTACTTGTCAACAAGAAATCGAAGAAATGCGTCGTCAAGCCATAGAAGAAGCTGAACAAATTGCTCAAGGTGCAGATCAATATGCTGATAATGTCTTAGAAAATATCGAATTAGAACTTACTGAATCGTTAAAGATTATTCGTAACGGTAGACAGCAGCTTTATCCGGAGTCACAACCACCGCAACGGGGTTATCCTGCGAAAAATCTCAAAAAGAAGTAGAGGTATTTTTATATATAAATCCAAGATTACAAAATGCTTTTGATAAATATGATTACCAGTAAAACTTTAGCGTAACATCTCTGACTAGGAATGACTTTCAATCGCATCTATGTATAAGCCAGTAATATTTTCAACTTTTGAATCAAATTCCTCATCTGGGGGGGGAGTCAGCCAATACCGGCTTTGGTGTGGCTTTAATTGGGCTTCTTCTAATAGTCTTCCAACGTGTCGTATTGATATGCTTTCAATGATGCCTTGTTTGTTAAGTGAAGAAGAATTCAGAAGTCAGAATCAATCAGTGGGGGATTTAGACCCGCCACTGATTGAAGACCACTAAATCGAAGATTTAGTGGGGGTCTTAAACCCCTTGATTCATCCGCCAGTCGCACAAAATACCCAACTGAATTCTGGCGACTGACGCATGTATTCTGTTTTGATAATTTCATCCGTTAGTTCTCTTGGTGTCCAATGACTTATTGGTCGTCCGTAGTCTTCAGGTGGTGAACAAGCAAGTGCAAATAATTCAACTACTTGCTCCATACTAAATCCTGCATAATTAATTTTACGTACTTCCTGTGTATACATTCAAAATAAATCAACCCGGTATATCAAAGATACCGAATTGATCAAAAAATATATTTCAACCTCATTTATTAACTAATCAAACGCTGGTGTAAAGCTCGAAAATATGCTTTAAGGGGAATTTGATAAACTTCGATGAATAGCCAAATGATAATTGTTAAATGAGCAAAAAATGTGAGTAATGTCCAAATGTAAGGAACCCAGGACAAAGGAGTATTTGGATCTGGAGGAAAGTTATAGGCAACTAATCCAATTAAAGAGGTAGGAAGTAATATAAAAGCAGCTGTTGCCAATATATAACCCCAGCCAAATTGAACTCCTTCTAAATGAGCTTCTGTCCAGTAAAAGCCATTCCATCGCCAAATTAAGGGAGGTTCCCGCGAAGGCATTTTTAACTGTTGTTCTTCTAAATTAAGGGTAAAAATTTGATGACAAAAATCACAAGACATCGCCTCCATTAAAGGCATATTTTGAACTTTTCCCACCCGACAAACTGGACAGGGGTAAACTCCTTTATAGTCTAATGAAGTTGCCAATATTTTAGAATTTTGGATTTTAAGCATCAGTTCTCAGTAGTTAAAATTTAAGTTTGCCTTTATCCTATAAAGTAAATCAGCGTTCAAAATTGTCGTTATTCTCAGAAAGTAGGGAATAGGTTTTGAGTCTAGTATAGATTCTGTTACACAACCATAACTATTTGTGCCTAATTACCTAGGAAGTCAGATGTCAGGAGGAGAGATGTCAGGAGGAGAAGAGTTAAAACTACTTTCTTTAGTATTGATATTTATCGTCAAGTTTGAGAGGCTCTTAAAATACAAGCTTACCTTATAATTTATTTGCAAGACACTTCTTTAATATTTCATCGCAAATTTCATCGCAAATTATATTTTTCTTTTTAGTTTAGAGTCGTGAAAAAACAATTGTAAAAACAGTTATATTTCATAGGGAGTTCTGCTTATTTTAATATGGTTCGTCCACTCCTTTCTTTTCAGCTGAGGTGGAGGATAAAGAAGGCATTATGTTTACTCTAAGAATAAATCCTCAACTAATAATGCCAAACTGGCAGCAATACTTGATTCAAATCATCAAATTATGATGAAGTTTTTTGAAGCGATACATTTTGGCTGAATCCGTATTTTTACTGATAAATTGGCAGTTTTAAACAGATAACAGTGGTTAGAACCGAGTTTATGGTAAATTTTGGTGTTCAAAAGCTTAACTTTTGGTTTAGAAACCCGTTTTTTCGATATTGTTGAGAATAGTGCAAGATATTACTCCTATTCCGCTAAACAGATTACGTATCTCTTTTTACCTCTTTACTCTGCGCTCTCAGCGCGGCAGTTGCTACAACGGAGGGAACCTCCGCAACGCACTGCCTTGTCTCTGCGGTTTTTTTTTCGGTAATCTTCTGCCGGGAAGGGAGTAGTTCATCTGACTGTTTTACAGTAACGATGCAAAACACATTAGGTAGCTGATCCATAGGGAATAGGTAAATCACCGGGTTGAAATAAATTTATATTGATTCAAGAGACACAGACAATCGATACCGAAATAAGCAATAGATTGGTTGTAGGGTAACTTGGTATTTTAAAACTTAATTTACCCGCGACAATTAAATCTACAAAAATTGATCAATTATGGACTTATCTCCCGCAGAAGTTCGCTATCAATGTCGTCAGGGAACATTTCACTTTCCAACACCTGGGATTGCATCTGGATTTCTACAAGCAAATTTAGTTGTTTTGCCAAGAAAAATGGCATTTGACTTTCTTGTTTTTTGTACCCGCAACCCGAAACCTTGTCCTTTGTTGGATGTTACCGAAGTTGGAAATCCAGAGCCGGAAATAGTTGCTAGTGGTGCGGATTTGAGAACTGATTTACCACGATACCATATATTTCGTCATGGAGAATTGCAAGAGGAAGTAGCCGATATTTCCCATATTTGGCAAGATGATTTTGTGGGTTTTTTAGTTGGTTGTTCCTTTTCCTTTGAAGCCGCGTTGATGGATGCGGGTATTCCTGTAAGACACCTCCAAGAAGGTAAAAATGTACCAATGTACAAAACAAATATTGCTTGTAAAACAGCAGGAGACTTTTCTGCTCCCATGGTTGTATCAATGCGTCCTTTATCTCCATCAGACGTGATTCGTGCGGTACAAATTACCAGCCGTTTTTCCAAAGCACACGGTACACCCATACACTTTGGTTCTCCCGAAAAAATTGGAATTACAAATCTTGATGCTCCCGACTTTGGTGAAGCTGTAACAATTGCTGAAGGGGAAATTCCTGTATTCTGGGCTTGTGGAGTTACAACTCAAATTGCGATTCTTCAAGCAAAGCCAGAAATTGCAATTACTCACGCTCCTGGATATATGTTTGTTACAGACGTTAAAGACGATTATTTTTCCTGGTGATTGTATTTTTGTTTAACGTCTCAAATTATTTATCCTGCCGCTCCCCTAGTTCCAAGAATTTCTCATGACAAAAAAAACCCATTTAATTGGCTGTAAAAATGCGGTTAATAATAGTTGACAGTTGACAGTTGACAGTTACCAATTACCAATCACCCATTACCAATTAACAATTACCCATTACCCATTAACAATTAATTAAATTCTTCTAGAATTATTTGGGCTTGTTGACAAAGCATTTCGTGACATTTACCATTACTTGCTAATAAACCACCCCATTGATTAATATCTCCGGTGTTGTATTGTAATGGTGTTCCATCGAAGTGGGTGTATTTTCCACCGGCTTCATTTAAAATTAATTCTGGTGCTGCTATATCCCAATCTTTTGGGGCAGATTTACCGGAAAGGGAAATATAAACATCTGCTTGTTGTTCAATAATTGCAGCAATTTTACCACCAACACTCCCAACTGATTTCTGATTTTGACAGGGTAATTTTTCTAAGAGATAATTTAATTTTTCATTCCGGTGACTACGACTTACAACTAAAGTTAAATCTTGGAGATTTTCACATTCAGAAACACGCAAAGATTTTCTTTCTCCATTACGAGTTTCGACAAATGTACCGCTTCCTTTGATTGCGTAATATAACTTTTCGGCTTCAGGTATTGCGACTAACGCTAATTCTGGGCGATGATTTTTTACTAAAGCAATATGAATAGCGTATTCTCCAGTTTTATTAATAAAATCTTTGGTCCCATCTAAAGGGTCAATAATCCATACCCATTCAGAATTATTTTTACCATCAATATTTTGATAAGTCTCTTCACTAATATAACCAAAATCTTGATTGCCTAATTCCCTATGTAACTGTTGTAAAATATAATTACTAACAGCTAAATCTGCTGCTGTTACTGGGTCTTTACCTTTATCGTCCTTATATTGTACATTTAAATTATCTGTTTGATTCCCGCGATAGTAAGAACGCAATATATCGGATGCACCCCAACCGATAGGGCGAATTAATTCTACAATGGATTGTAAATCTTTCATATTTTTAATTGATAATTGGGAATTGTTTTAACTTCTTCTATCCAACAGCGAGTACCGAAAAAATTCTAGGAAAAAGCTGGTATTTTCGCCTATATTCACACAGTAGGGGTAGATGTTTCCCAGAACACATAGTTAAATAAAGCACCATGAAAAATATCTCCAGACCCTAGTGTATCAGCAGCTTGTATTTTTAGAACATTTAGAATATGACTAAATCAAAATTGCTTCTCTTTTTTCCTTCTTCTCCTAATTGATAAATGCAAAGCGAATCAAAAGTAGGTGTACTGTATATTGTTGGTACGCCGATTGGTAACTTAGAAGATATGACTTTCCGAAGCGTGCGAATATTGCAGTCGGTAGATATTATTGCTGCTGAAGACACACGTCATACAGGAAAACTTTTAAAGCATTTTCAAATTAATACCCCGCAATTGAGTTATCACGAACATAATCGTAATAGTCGCATTCCAGAAATTTTAAATCAATTGCAAAATGGAATTGCGATCGCGCTGGTAACGGATGCTGGTGTACCGGGAATTTCTGATCCGGGTTATGAATTGGTGAAAGCTTGTGTTGAAGCTGGAATTACTGTAGTTCCGATTCCTGGTGCGGTTGCAGCGATTACGGCTTTAAGTGCTTCGGGGCTTGCCACAGAGAAATTTGTATTTGAAGGATTTTTAAGTGCTAAATCAAAACAACGGCGATCGCACTTAGAATTATTGAAGTCAGAGGAGCGTACTTTGATTTTTTACGAATCACCCCATCGTTTACGCTCAACATTAGAAGAGATGAGAGAAATATTTGGTGGCGATCGACAGATTGTTTTAGCGCGAGAATTGACTAAAATATATGAAGAGTTCTGGAGAGGAACTATTACAGGTGCTTGTAACTACTACGAGCAGAAGGTTCCTATAGGTGAATATACTCTGGTTGTGGCGGGTAATACACCCACTCAGCGGCAGTTTAGCCAAGCAGAACTGATAGAAAAGTTAGAAACAATTATGAATCAAGGAATATCACCTTCACAAGCCAGTAGACAGCTAGCTGCATCAACTTGTTTACCCCGTCGTGAACTTTATCAACTCGCCCTTACATTAAGAAATTCTGATTCTCAAATGCCAGACACATAGATGATAATACGATTGAAAGGTAAAATAGTAAATCTGGAAATTCAGCAGTAGATTACTGTTTGATTGTTCCAGTTTCGTTTTATTTGGAGTAGATGCCGGGGTATTCCACTCCGAGCAATCAGCACATTACAATAAAGTAAAAATATAGTAGGAAGATAACGAGGGATTAGGATGACCCAAGTCGTTTTAGGTGAAAACGAAGGAATAGATTCTGCTTTACGCAGGTTTAAGCGTCAAGTTTCCAAGGCTGGGATTTTGGCTGATGTTAAATACCATCGGCACTTTGAAAATCCACAGGAAAAGCGTAAGCGTAAAGCAGTAGCAGCAAGACGCAAACAACGTTTTAGATAATTAGGAGTAAGTACTTTTACTAATTACAAACGTTCGCAATCTATCACCGTTCGCTGGTCATTTTGCGACTCAGGTACGGTTTATCATTACGCAACGTGTATACTTTCTTCTTTGAAGATAATCAATGCACTTTCTGCGTATTAACTATCGTCATCATATATCTAAACACTTAGGCAAGAAATGGAAAAAAGAAGTTTTTTTTAAACATCTTGAAGCGTCGAAACTAGAGTTGAATGAGGCACGTTTTTACGATTAATTGCCCATCAACAAATTGATCTTACCAGCAACCATCGTCAAGTCGGCGATGGTTGTTTGTTAGATATAAGTACTTAAGCAAAATTATTTATATAATTACTACTCAGTTATATTACTGTTCCCTTTTGCCTATTCCCTATTCCCTGCCTAAAAGAAATGTCTAATTAATGAAGGCATAGGTACTTATTTAGAGAAGTCCGGTTTTTGATGACGATTGAGTTGTGTGATGGATACTTATCGTAAAAACCCGACTTCTCATCCCCAGGAATATTCAATCTTTTTTAGGATTAAGAACATTTAAATTCTTTTTATTACAATCATTCATTGCCTTTTCGACACCTTTTTTAAGACATAATTCCACACATTCAACGACATAATCTAAAACAGAAGAAACTAATTCATTTTCTTCAGGAGAAAACTTACCCAAGACATGAGAAATATTACCACCATTTTCACTATCTTCGAGTTTTTTTGGTCTACCAATACCAATACGTAAACGAGGGAAATCTTTAGAATTCAAATGAGAAATAGTGCTTTTCATGCCGTTATGTCCCCCAGCAGAACCAGACAAACGCAGGCGGACTCTTCCTACAGGTAAATCCATATCATCATAAATAATCAACACCGATTCTGGCTTTAATTTGTACCAAGAAGCCACCGCACCTATTGCTTGACCCGAAAGATTCATGTAAGTTAAAGGCTTGAGTAAATGAACTTTTTGTCCGCTTGGAGCAGTCGTTTCAGCATACTCACCTTTAAACTTACGATTTTCGCTCAAAGATACTTTCCAAGAACGGGATAAAGCATCTATTGCAGCAAAACCGATATTGTGACGTGTTTTATCGTACTTAGGTTCTGGATTCCCCAAACCAACAATTAACTGAGGAATTAATAAAGTTTTTTTATCAGCAGTTTGCATAGAAATAATCAATTATCAATAACTATAAATTATTAAGTAGGATAAAAAGGAGGATGAAGATGAATTTTCGATCATTTCTCTTATTTTCAAGCAATAATTTATTTTTTGAAAAACTTGCCTTCATCCTTAACCTTTTACCTTTAACCTTTAACCTCTAACCTCTAACCTTTTACCTCTAACCTTTAACCTTTAACCTCTAACCTTTCAACTTCCTCTGCTTTTTCCAATGCATTTATTTGCTTTTGTTCAAGTTCGGCTGTAGTCTTGACAGCTTCCTCTAATTGTGAAGCTTCTTTTTTAAACTCATCTTGAAACTCTTGGGAAGCATCTTGAAAACCCCGAACTGCTTTCCCCAAACTACGACCAATTTCTGGTAACTTTTTCGGACCAAAAACCAACAGCGCTACAACCATGATTACAGCCATTTCCGGTAAACCGATACCAAATATATTCATATGTTTTCTCCTACAATTTCAAAACTGTTGTTGAATCGACATCTGTAGTTTAGCGATTTATAGCTCAAAATAAAGAATATAGTATTACTCCAACCCAAAAAAACCCGGTCAAATCAGCCGGGTTAAAGTTTTATGTGAGAATATGTCTATCACAACTATGTGGAAAAGTACTTTGCTTAATTACCCAAGCTTCGCCAATCCACATTAATACCCTCAATCATGATTGATTTGTTATAAAGTTGCAGAATAATCAACAGAAAAACAAAAAATAACAGCATGAAAACAGCCATCAATGGGGTAGTACCCCAGCCGGGAGCCACTTTACCGTACTCAGCATTTAGGGGTCTGAGAATATCTCCCAAACGTGTTCTTTGTGCCATAGTCAAATTCCAGGTTAATTACCAAAACATTTTTTAATCTTCTGTAATATTGTATAAGAATAGTACTCATAATATATACCCATTATGGAACCTGCAATAGTTCTTAGTATTTCTGTAGCTGCGGTCTTGATTACAGTTACAGTCATGTCCGTCTACACCTCCTTTGGTCCTCCGAGTAAAGAACTTGGAGACCCTTTTGAAGACCATGAAGATTAAGTTTTAAAGTTGACAGTTGACAGTGGACAGTTCCCTGCTCCCTGCCCGCTGCTCCCTGCTCCCTGTTGACCTCTAACCTTTGACCTATAACCTTTGACCTTTGACCTCTAACCTTTGACCTTTGACCTCTAACCTCTAACCTTTGACCTTAAAACTAGCGATTTTCCACGGCTCAATTGTAAATTCTGAAGTCGTTAGAGGACGTTCTAATAAATCTACAGATTCTGTTACAGTTAAGCCGATATCGCTGGTGAGTTTAAATTCTGCTGTTTCTCCGTGACATTCGTAACAACGAAGAATCCATTGCTGGGGGTTGTCTTCGGATTGTTTAAATGCCATTAAGATGAGATTTTGAGCCGATATATCGATAAAGCTGGCTTTGTCTTGTAATGTTTTATTTGATGATGTTGTTGATGCTTGAGTATTAAATTTTTTCTCGCAAACCAGGACTTTTAACGGTTGGTTGAATTCATATCCACGCTTCACGGTTTCTGCTTTCTCCCAAGTTCCTCGATGGGGATACAAACCATAGCTAAATTCGTGATGTCCTTTATCGGCTTGCGGATTGGGCCATTCTGGACTTCTCAACAAGCTTAAACGTAATTGATTGGGTTGAGCGTCGTAACCGTATTTACAATCGTTTAATAGGCTTACACCGTAACAAGCAGAATTATTTTGCTCTTCTGTGTCTTGTTGTGTCAAATCAGCCCAACGTAATGCAGGAACTTCCCATTTAGCTTTTTCGGCTGCGGTTTGGGGTTTAGTTGTTCTGTGAATTGCACCACAAGGAATTTCATAGGTAGCAAAATTTGCTTCTAAGTTTAAGGGAAATGCGGCTTTTACCAAAACATGACGTTCTAACCAGTTAACTTTGGTGGCAATTTTCAAGATTGGGGAAGCAGCTTGCAAAATATAGTCTTGAATAAACTCCGATTCTCCCAACTGACGCACTACCCGCAAGCGATTTTGTAATATCCCTTGTTCAAGCCACTCGATAGATTTAAGTTGAAGTGGTGGTAAAGTATGTTCGGCATAATTGGGGTCGATATTCCATGCATCCCAATATTGACCTTTATCTGTAAAGGCTTGTAGTTGATTTCCACTAGCTGAAAGTATTTCACGATGATTGAATTTATCGAACACGCTGGTTAAGTCTCCAGTTTGCTCATTTACGATTATCCGTAAATATTCATTTTCTAAGATAAACTGTAGCGCTATAGTTTTTGATTGATTCTGTGATGGTACTATTTGAGTGGCAGAAAGCCAAAATACGCGATAACCTACCGCTGGAATATCCTTTGCTAAAAATAATAATTTTGCATCCGCATCAAGTTGAGAGATAATTTGATTACCCAAATTATCAAAAATCTGCCATTGTTGAGTAGGTTCCGTAGGTAAGGAAACAGAAACAACTTCCGAACGTTGCCAACTAAGATAATTGAAAACAACCACGGGGAAACTATCTGGAAATGGCGTTCGGTACGCGCCTTGGAGAGGCGAACGCGATAAGTCGATTTGAGTTGCTAAAGTTTCTAAAGACTGTTGTAATATAGAAGATGCAGTATTTTGCATCGCTTGCCATTCAGGAAAAGCATCCTCGTAGACTTCCGGAATCGAGGAACCAGGTAAAATATCGTGAAACTGGTTAAATAATAACTTCTTCCAAGCCGCTTCAATTTCAGCTTTGGGATAATCTACACCACAGCAAATAGTTGCCAAACTAGCGAATAACTCCGCTTCATACAACAGATTTTCACCGCGACGGTTGTAACGCTTTTGGTCGCCATGAGTAGTATAACAACCGCGATGGAATTCCAGATAAAGTTCATCATTCCAAACTGGGAACTTTGAATTTTGGATTGTTTCCCCCATCTCCCCATCCCCTTGTCCCCTTGTCTCCCCATCCCCTTGTCTCCTTGTCCCCTTGTCCCCTTGTCTCCCCATCCCCTTGTCCCCTTCCTCCCCTGTCTCCCGTAAATATTTCTCAACAGTCGTGAATTCAAATTCGGGACATAAAGGAGAACCTTGCCAGCGTCGGGCAATTTCGAGCATATCACGAGTTGGTCCACCGCCGTGGTCGCCAACACCGGGAAGCCACAGATAATTTTGTAAACCCGTTTGTTTTTCCCAGGCAATCGCGTACTCTACCATTTTTACCGGGTCAATACCTTCACCAATCGGTGCCGACATCAAACTAAATATTTCACTACCATCTGGCGATCGCCACCAAAAAGCACCGTGAGGAAACTTAGTCGTATCATTCCAAATCAGCTTTTGAGTCACAAAATATTCAACTCCTGCTAAAACCATAAATTGAGGTAAAGTCCAGCAAAAACCGAAACTATCAGGAAGCCATGCCACCGTTGAAAACTGCCCAAACTTTTCCTTAACATAAAGCTGACCATATAATAATTGACGGACAATCGATTCTCCAGAAATGATATTTAACTCCGGTTCCACCCAAAAAGCCCCGACAACTTCCCAAAGATGATTTTCAACAGCCTTTTTAATTTCTACAAATAAATCCGGACAATTTTCTTCCACCCAAGCATAAAGCGCTGGAGTCGAATGACAGAAAATCAATTCCGGGAAATCCTCTTGCAGCTTTAAAACCGACGTAAAAGTATTCTTAGCAGCCTCCCAAGTTTCACTCACACGCCATAACCATGCCATATCCAAATGTGCATGACCCACAAGATAGATTTTAGATTTTAAATTTGAGATTTTGGATTGAAGATTATCCCGTAAATTAGCAAGACACTCATTAACTCTCTCCTTAGCCTCTTCCTCAGCGTACTCTGCGCCTCTGCGGTTAATTTCCCCAACAAGCTCCTGCACCAACCCAGCAATCACATTCAAATTATCCGGTGCAAAAGCTTCACAATAACGCAGCGCGATCGCCAACTCCGAAGCAACAAAACCAGGATCAACATTATTCTCCACAGCTTCATAGACACACCCCGAACTTACCAAAGCACCATTATCATGTTCCGGGCTTAGCAAACGCAAAGCAACAGTAAACTCCTCACCCGGTATTACCTCATCAGTTAATAAAACTCGTTGCGAAAAATCAAATAAATCTCCCTCGGCGACCAAAGAACCATTAATATAGACTTGAGCGCAATCTGCCCACCAAACCAAAGCCAATCGCAAACACAAACCTGTAACTGGATAACCCTGCAAATCCTGGGGAACGATGATTTTTTGTGCCAACCAAAGCACATTTTTACCCTTTTGCCAAGCAATATGTCCTTTCGGATTTAATTCCGTACTATCCCAACTAGAAAAATCCGCAGCGAAAACCTCACTCACCAAAATGTCACCTGAAAAACAGCGCCAATTTGAGCGAACATCCACAATACTAAAAGCACGTAATTTTTCAACAGCTTGAGAAATAGTTTGTGAATTAGTTTGAGAACTAAAATGTTTATTAGATTCAGATATAGAATTCGTCATATTTCCGCTAAAATCGAGTCAACAGTTATACAAACTCAATACTAAAAGAACTTGCAACAAAAGATACTAAACAAATATTTATAAAATGTATAAATTTCTCATCTCATAATTTTTGATTATCTTTTCGCATTACAATAAGTAACCGTAAACACAATTTGCCTTCAAAATAATACCTGAAATAATACAATAACCAAGAGTAAAAACTAGAATTTTCACCTTTAACCTTTAACCTCTAACCTTTAACCTTAATACCATGCCTTCTGCTTCCAAAGGACGTTATCAAAGCAGACTATTTAATTTCTTTCACAAACAATCTCGACGGTTCGGTGAAGGATTTGGACGCTCGTTGCGACAATTGCAAGTTGCTACAAATTGGTCTTTAGAAGCACTTTCTAAATCACTATATTTACTGTTACAAAAAGCTGTTGATTCTGCCGGAACCCAACTTTCGCCAGCTAAAGAAGAAGCCAAGTTCAAATTACAGCCATCAGAACCTGCTTGTGATACTGCAATTGTACGAATATTAGAAAATATAGAAACGCAATATATTCCGTCTTCAGATAATTCACAATTATCTATTTCCACTACTTCTAAAACAAATATTGTAGCGTTAACATCTTGCTCGTTATCTAATCAGCAAGGCAAGGTTGTTCAAATTAGCAAGGTTGCTAATATTAGCGAGCAAGATTTAGATATTAGCGAGAAAGATTTAGATATTAGCGAGCAAGATTCCCAAAAAAACTTGAAATATTGCGCTCAAAAAATTCGAGGAATTGCTTCACAACTGTCCAACCAGAATTTAGTCCTGGTAACAAGTGAAAATGAAATTCTTGATATTTTAACTTTATCGCAACAGCAAACCTTACAAAACAAAATAATATCTGAAATTGCTAATTATTGGCGTTGTTGGCGATTATCTCAAGTAAAACAGGAGACAAAATTATTATCTACAGTAGGAAGTATATTCAAAAAACTTTCTCCCAGTAATCATCAAAAAACTGAAACTTTACTTCCTATAACTATCAATGCAAGAGTAAAAATTAACCCGAATACATTAGCATCTTTAGATACTGCTGTTGCTAAATTAGAAACCAATGCTTTAGCTCCTATATCTCGCGCTCAGATGATTGTACAACAGCGCGGTGGTGAATTAATCAAAGTAGTCAGAACTAAATTAGATTTATTTTTATATGACGATCGCGATCGCAATCTAACCGTCAGTAGCAAACAAGTAGTGGCTGAGGGTAATTTAGAAAATCAGAAGTCAAAAATTCAAGCTTTGATTTCAGCAGCTTTGAATTACTTTTACGGGGAACCTCAAAATAAAAAAATTAAGCAAACTCCACCAAAACGCTATCTTTCTACAACTAAACCCAAAACTCCTCAGCTACAAACTCAACAGTCAAAAAATGATTGGGTAAGTTTTAACGATTTATTTAATAGTGGATTCCCGCAACTAAATCGAAGAAATCAAGTATTAAATCACAACGTAGAAACGATTAAAAAGCAATTAAAACCCTCTACAGAAGTAAATAATTCCTCCGAAAAACTATTTGGACGTTTCCAAATTCCTAATTGGCGTACTTTACGTCTTAAACAAAAAGCTGGGTTACAAAAACCTGTTCTACGAAACCAGCAAGATAGTTATATTACAAAAAACCAGCAAGATAGTTATATTACAAAAAAACAGCAAGATGGTTATATCAAAAAAAGTGGGCAAGATAGTTATATCAAAAAAAGTGGGCAAGATGCCCACACTACTGGAACATACCAAAAAATTACAATTAGTCCAAATTCGAGATTACAAAGTCAAAATCAAGGGGAAATAACTCAAACCCGCGAATCAACACAAGTAGAAGCGAAACCAGAATGGATCGAAACCAAAGCAGAACTAATTGGTTATCAAAAACATCCCCTAGAGCAAATTTTGACATTGATTGACAGCGCAATGTTGAAAATCGAAGAGGTATTTGTAAATTTTGCTAAGGCTTTACAAAAGTTGTGGGGGAAATAAAGTTAGGAGTTAGGAGTTGTTGTAGAGACGTAGCACTGCTACGTCTGTACGGGAGTTATGAGTTATTTACCGTTGCTCAACTCCTCCTACAACAGGTTTAACTCCTCCTGTATCACCGGAAAATGGATCGGTTCCACCACTCCAGTTAAAGTCATTGATCCGAAAACTTATACCACCTAATTCTAATACGGGATTATAACGGAGGCTGATACCGTAAGTACGACGACTGTACTCTAATATATAATCAGTACTAGTACGTTCACTAGTATCCAAGTTAATAGTTGTTTGGAATCCGAAACGAAATGGTCCATAAAGTTGTTGGGTAATACCGGCACTTAAAACCTTATTATCAACGTAGCGATCAAATAGGAATGGTGATAATCCTTCGTTTGTACCTTGGGAATAACTGACATTGAAGCCGGTGTAATCTAAAAATGGCTTGGAAAAATGACCAAATTGTCCTTGTAATCCAATTGTACCAATAAGGGTATTTTGATTATCACCGTTGCTGTAATAACTACCAGTTCCAGTTATTGAACCAAATGTTTGGACGTAGGGAACTACGGGATTTGCTGTATATTTTAATCCTTGCTCTCTGGTTGCGGGTAAAGGTTTACCCTGCCAAAGATTGATGCCTCCACCAATGGTAGCGCTAGCTTGTAAGCGTCCGAGGGAAATTCGGTCGTTGCTGCGATCGACATCAAGTAAGTCTTGACGGTCAGTATTTGCACTGATTTGTTGAGCGCCTGCTTGATACCTTAAATTTAAACCAGTTTTACCTAAAGGTATATTTGGAGAAATAATAACTCCACCGAAACTGCTTTGTACAGTTTGGAAACCAAGACTACCGTTATAAAGGCGATCGCGATAGCTGTATTCAAATGTTGCTTGATAGGGATTTGCAATATTGCCTAATAAATAGTTGTATCGGACGTTGGCACGTAAATTGTCTTCTAATTCTGTTAAATCGAGATTTGTCAAAGAAGTGGATGCATTAATTTGCGATCGTTCGTTTAATGTAGCGTTTAAGCTGGATTTGAAACCGAATAATGCTGGAAAGTTGCCGGTATTATTTTGAATAGCTTGTTGAGCAAAAAATTGGGGTGTAACTTTCCAACTGAACTGGGGTGTATCTAGCACTCTAAAGGAACGTTCTAAATATAAACCACCACGTTCGTCACCATCAAAACCGATAGAAATAGGTGCGGGAGTAGCATCACGCCGAGTACGATCAATTGTTCTTGTATAACCAGGTATACCTAAAGTTAAGCCTTGGTCAAAAACTAAACGGGGTCGTCTTAATCTTAATTTATCTTGGCGAGGAGAAATTTGACTTAAAGTAACCGAATCTGCACGTAATTCTAATTCTGGAGGGGAAAAAGGGTCATTGGTAATGCGGACATCTCTTGCTTGCCAACCTCTGGGATAAAAATCGACTCGTCCAGCTTCAAATCGGACACGTCGAACTTCACCTCCAGTTTGACCACCTGGTAAATTTCGAGCATCTCTACCACCTAATTCTACACCAATCCCTCCAGGACTACCGATATTAGTTAAAGGTTGATTTCTTCTAATTCTATCGCTCAGAGGACGACGAGGTACACCACCTGCGATATCCGGAGACTCAAAAGAAAAATCTTCTGGAGCTTGGGCTAAGTTGATTTCACCGCTTCCCCCTTCTAAATCCCCGGTGTCTTGAATAAAATTGTATGTAAACCGATTTCCTCTTAAAACTTGTTCACCTCTGGTGACTGCAACGTTTCCTTCACCGACTGCAACTAAGTTATCTATATTTACCTGTAAACTATCGGCATCAACTACAGACCCATCAAATCTTACTACTACATTACCTTCAGCCGTGACAACCCGACGGTTTTCGTCGTAAATTTGCCTGTCTGCAAGAATTTCAATTACTCTTCTGGTTTCCGTTGGGGGTTGTGATGGTAATTGTTGCTCGTCGGTTGGCTGAGTATTTGTTTCTGGTTGCGGTTCGAGTATAATTTCTTGTTGAGTTTCTTCTTGACCTTGTACCTGAGAGCGTGATTTAAATTCTATGGTCGCTGGTGCTGTGGTAGAATTTGTATTCTGAGAATAAAATTCTATTTTTGTCGGTTTGTTGTTGGCAATTTTTTGCGGTGTTTTAGTTAAATTTTTGGTGATCGATTCTGCTGTGGTTTGAGATAAATTTTTACCTTTGTTTACCGTTTGATTAACAGCCTCAGGCTCAAAACGATTGAAACCTTGTGGTAATTGCGGATTTTGCAATTGATAACCGATACTCAAATTTTCTCCTAAAGATGCTGCATCTCTAGAGACAGTCGCAGGTGAAAATTCCGGTGGGACAATAGTTTCCGGTGCGGTAGTTTTCGATAGGTTGTGGTTTTTTCCAAAAGATTCGGCTGAGTAAGAATTATCTTCCCTCTCAAAAATCGCTTTTGTTGTAGAAGATTGTTGAGGTAAAGTACTAATTTGTGTTCTACTAGTACTTACAGAGACATCTGCTACGGCTGGTGTTTCTAGAAAATGTGGTAATTCGGGCGGTAAAACTGGATGAAGCATACTTACACACTATATAAGCCAAATATAAGCCAACAAACAGTCTTTAAGGCAAGCTAAAGAACAGTTAATAAACAAGTCAGAAGAAGTATAAAACATTGAAAAAATAAACTTCTAACTTTAGCCTTCTACTTAGCCTACGAGCAGATTCCGCCTAAAAAAGGACACGTTTACGAAAGAAAATAGTTAAAAAACATTTACTGACGATTCTTTCGACGTGTCCTTGATATTAACAGTTATCAGTTATCAGTTATCAGTAATGTTTATACAAGCGGGTTTAAATAGAACACCATACGCCCGTGTTTACTGTTCACTGTATGACGCTACCGCGTCACTGTTCACTGATTTAATACTAATCTCTGCCAATACAGCAGCGATTATGGACGAAAGGGACTATATTTATTCAAAATCATTACGTCCGGGGTTACGAGCTGGGTCATTTGACAAGAATCCAAAGATAAATGTAGCTAAAAATAACCCAACAACAACATAAACAGCGATTTTTAAAGTCAACATAGCAGTTTCTCCACAGGGCTAATCAAAAAAGTTCTTTTTAGTATCTGCTGTTGCAGAAAAGATAACTTCTTTATATTACCCAAAATAGAACCATTTTTGGAGGATATATATACATACCCTACAATTATTTTTTCAGATCGAAGTTTTGCACTTCAGTAGACAGGATTGTTGTTTTTCGACGTTGACTTAAATAAATATGTTTCTTCACACAGATTCACACATAAGTCGGATTTTATCAGATTTACCGGACTTCTGGGTGGTTGATTGAGTTTTTATCTTGCTCAATTCAAATTGACTAATTCCTTATTTTGAATCCGGTTTTTGACCACTCTGGCTGGAGTACCTACGGCTACGGAGTAAGGAGGAATATCTTTTGTTACCACAGAACCCGCACCGATAACGCAACCTCTACCGATGGTTACTCCATCCGTTATAGTTACATTGTGTCCGAGCCAGCAGTCATCTTCAATTACTATTCCTTTACGACTAATGCCTTGTTTAGCAATATATTCCAGGGGGTTTGCAAAATTATGATTGTTGGCAAATAATCCCGAATGGGCTGCAATTAAACAATTTTTACCTATTTTAATATTCCCTGGTCCGGCAATACAAACATAAGGACCAATATACGTGTTTTCTTCAATTTGGATATGAGTATCATTCAATGCTCTAATATCAACACCCTGTTGAATTTGTACTCCATCACTGATAGAAATTTTATTGTTAGGATGTCCTATGGCATTGATATTTGCACCTCGCAAAATTTGTACCCCATTGCCAATTTCTATACAATTAGTGTTAATAAATTCAATGCTATCTTGTAAATAAACTTGTTTACCCAAGCTTCTGAAGATACTACGATAAAAAAAAGTTCGTAAGTTGGAACCGATAAATTTTGTAGGAATATTTGCTAATAAAACAGTTAGAACTGTTTCTTGTAACCGCTTCAATTTCGATCCAATTTCTTTAGTATCCATAATTATATTTCCCTGATTTTGTTTAATAAAGCTGTAATACTCGAAGCAATCATTTCATCTGGTTTTATCTAGAATTAGCTGACATTACTTCTAATTCTTGAGGTTTTATCGATTCTTCGGGAAGACGAGTTTTAATGACTCTTGCTGGTATACCCACAGCTATTGAATAAGGAGGAATATCTTTGGTAACTACCGCACTCGCACCAACAATGCTACCTTTACCAATAGTTACTCCATCAGTTACCGTTACATTATGTCCCAACCAACAGTCATCTTCGATGGTAATCCCTTTACGAATAACTCCTTGGTCGGCTATATATTTGAATGGGTCTGTATAGATATGATGATTAGCAAAAATTCCACTATGGGCTGCAATTAAACAACGTTTACCTATTTTGACGTTTCCTGGTCCAGCAATACAAACACCAGTACCAATAAATGTACCTTTGTCAATATATATTTGTGTGTTGTCTAAGGCTCCAATATCAACGTTACGTTCAACAGCAACTCCTTCTTCTAAAATAATCTCATTATTTTCATGCCCCAAAGCATCTATCCGAACTCCTTTAAACAGATGTACTCCATCCCCAAGTTTGATATCGCAAGCACCCAGGATTTCAACACCATTTTGAATGTAAACTGATTTACCCATTTGAGCTAATATGCTTGGATAGATTAGCTTTCTTAATTTTGGTCCTAAAGCAATTGCAGGAAGTTCTCCTACTAAACCAGTAACTAAAACTTCTTGCAGACGATTGAGTTTGGAATGAGATTTTTTCATGACTATGTTGTTTGAGGTTTTGGAATTTTCCAGATTTTACTGATAGTTTAGTTGATTTTTCTCAACTCGTGTAATAATTTTATCGGCAAATTAATTTATTTATAGCAATTATTTATATGACAAATAAATCAATTAGATAAAATTATTAAGTACCTATGCCTTCATTAATTAGACATTTCTTTTAGGCAGGGAATAGGGAATAGGCAAAAGGGAACAGTAATATAACTGAGTAGTAATTATATAAATAATTTTGCTTAAGTACTTATTTATTCATAAAAATTACGTAAAACGGAATAAAAGTAGTGGCCATTCATGAATTACCATAAAGGGTTCACCACTAACCAAGAAGAACTTTTTTAGCCACACGTTGCGTAATTCCTAATTCAATATAATCTCAAATCCAAACAAATATAATTCATTTTATAAATAAAAAATATTTGATTTGGTTAGAAATCAACCTGAGAAGTTGGGTTTTTTTAAATAACTATTTGGAACGCAGTTACAAATTTTAGAAAATTAGAAAAACTCTACTTCTGTAGTTTACGAACCGAAAATTTATTGCGGAGCGCGTTCTATCGTAATCAGATAACCTCCAAGGGTTACTCATATTAACTTTATTCAAAAATCAAACCGGATTCCCATATCCTAGAGCATGACCAAAATCAATTAGTTTCATGTATTTTATTTTTGAAAGTATAATCATACTTGCAGCAATGTCTGTAGAAGCTATTGCATCAATGATAAATCAGCTAATTGTTGATGAAAATTATTGATTAAATTCGTTAATAATCCATTGAATTGTAGAAGAACTTTTACATCAAACTGATGCTTTAAATAACTATGAATTACTTGATGTTAATCAAATTTTCACTCTTCTTAGATAAATCGTTTTTTGATTAAAAATGTCACCTCTTAATATAAACAACTGTTCTAAAGCTAAGCATCAATGATTAAATAGCCTTTAATGGAGCCAAATTTTCTCATTTATTGAGATATATTTTATCTCAACTTTTTTATCTTGTCATAATCTAAATTCTAATCAAGATTATCTATATTTACGTATAACATATATCTTTTTTATTAAAAAAATAATCAAATTTACTTTATTTTTATCACCTTTTTATAAAGTTTTGATTAAGTTGGCGGTAATTATACTTGAGACCTAATCGGGAATGTAATTCAACGTGAGTTTGATGTTAATTCCTTCGATTCGGTTTAAATGATTATGGTACTGTAGAATCTGGATTATTCATGGGGTAATTCGTCGGGTTTTTCAGATAAATCTGGGTTGTAACAGAAAATCATCATCAAAACTCAACTTATGAAGCTATTCGTCGAATTCACGTTAATTTCCAGGACATACCGAAAAACTCGCACTTTAGCTGCCAGGGAGCGAGACGCTCCCACTACGAATTACGAATTTATTAACCCCCAAAACTAATGAAAAGAACTACTAATATATTCCACCAAATAAGTTATGAGGGGGTTTATTCGTCTACCGACGTGCTGTAGAGACGTTATACATAACGTCTCTAGACAATTTTGGGAAAAACTAACCATTCATAATTAATGTGGTGAACTACTACTATACTTCCACCGGATAGCGTTCAATCTGTTGATGCTTTTTTCTCCAGCTTTGGGGAGGTATATCATGGTGTTGACGAAATTGTCGGGAAAAATGACAGGCATTTTGATAACCAACAATTGTGGCAATCTCTTCGATGTTTTGACTAGTATTTTTAAGTAAGCTGCGTGCAGCTGCCATTCGACGCTTGACAATCCAACAGTTTACCGTTTCTCCGGTGATTTTAGCAACTCTATTAGTTAGATATGCAGCAGAATAACCAACAGCATCAGCTACATCGCTTAAGGTGATTCCCTTGTCATAGTTAGCTTCAATAAAATCAAATACTTCTTTTAACTGAGGAACAACAGGAAAAATCGATTGCTCTTCGTTTGATGCAGAGGTTTTATTCAGTCCTGATGGTAAAATACTACTATACTTGGAGTAGCAATAACTAAATAAGGTCTGTTTCCTCTCTAACCTAGTGGCGATCGCCTTTAACAATTGTTCGACTGTTGCAGGTTTAGTTAGATAGTCATCCGCACCACACTCCATACCTCTACGGAAATCTTCTTTACTACCCCGACCAGTCAGAAAAATAAAGGGAATAATTGATGTGAGGGGATTTTGGCGCAGTTTTTCTAAAACGGTGTATCCATCCATATCTGGCATTAGGATATCACAAATTATCAGGTCGGGTAAATGATAAAGAGCTTCTCTAATTCCTGCATTACCATTTTTAGCACTGATCATCTCAAAACCTTCAGTTTCAAGACCATCTAAATACATATCGCGGGTACGAGTATCATCTTCAATGACCAGAATTTTTGTTGAAATAGCATCCATGATGGTTATCTACTATAATTGAAAATTGACAACAATTGAAACTAAATGCCGCCGAGTGAGTTAAAAGGGAATTTGATATTTATTAGCTGGTTATTAGCTGGAAATTTATCGAAATTTATTGGCTATATAATTGATTAGCGATAAAACAAATATTGAAATTTAGTTATCAAAGAACGAGCAAAAATTTTATATGGAGCGCGATCGCCTTTAAATTAAACTTGAAATTAAACTTGAAATTAAACTTGAAATTCAATCCTTCTCTAATGGAACTTTGAGAGTAAAAGTAGTTCCAACACCTACTTCACTTGACAAGGAAATTTCGCATCCGTGTAAATCTGCAAGAGTTTTGACAATCGATAAACCCAACCCGGTACCAGGTATACTATCAATATTGCTGCCTCGATAAAAAGGCTCAAATATTTGTTGCTGATCTACAGATGGAATCCCAATTCCTTGATCTTTAATCATAAAAACCACATTATCCTCTCTACACATAAGTTCTAAAGTTACGGGAGTTTTACCCACGGAGTATTTAAGAGCATTGGAAATCAAGTTTGTGAGAATATGGTGCAATAATTTAGGGTCTACACTAACGCTGATACATTCACAATCGCTAATAAAGTTAATTACTTTTTGCTTGCCCGTTGCCAAATGCATCTGTGCTATAATGTCTCGACAGAATTGCTTCAAATCTAATGGTCTTGGCTCGCACTTTAATTTATCCGCTTCTGCTTTACCAAATAACAAAATTTCATCAAGCAATTCGCTAATTTGCTCTACAGCATCTTTAATTAAGTCGAGATAAGAGTGCTTTTTCTCCTCGCTCCATTGGTGAAAATTGCGTGTGAGTAAATCAGATGAAAAAGAAACAACGTTGAGCGGAGTACGAAACTGATGACACAGCATCGAAACAAAACGCTGTCTAAGCTCGCTTAATTTTCTAGCTTGTTCTAATGTTTGACGCAGTTCTGATTCAGCTTGCTTATAATCGGTAATATCAATTGCTGTAATCATTTTGACTTGCTTTCCTGCGAAATCAAGTACTCCATCGAGTTGTTCGATGGTACAAGCCAACCAACGCAAAATACCTTGTTTTGTCAAAATTTGTATTTCTTGGTATCGACAACTCGTTACTCCATCTTCCTTGCGTACCTGTCTGCACTGTTTTACTCGAACTATTTGCTCAAAATCAAAGTTATTATGAATTAATTCTTTAAGCGAATAACCAGTTAGCATTTCTGCTGCTGGATTCGCGTAACAAATGTGATCTTCCTGAATTAGAAAAATCCCAGCTTCTGTATTTTGAGCTAAAGTACGGAATCTAGTTTCATTCAGCTTCAAAGCTTCTTCTGTTCGCCTTGACTCGGTAATATCCCAGATACTCCACACTCTACCAATAATACTACCATTTAATCTATAAGGTTCTGAATAATGTGCAAATATTCTGCCATCTTTTAGCTCTAGTAAATCATAAGTCTCGGAATCAGACTCTGTGGGAAATTCCCAAATATGTGAACGAAATATTTCTACATCTTTGACTTGACTTTCAAAAAAAGCTTTTGCTTTACTACAATTTCTCGACATCTTCACGTCAGATGGAAGATGCCACATATCTACGAATTTTTGGTTATAATAAAGTATCTCTCCTTCAAAGTTAATCGCAAGTATGCCATTTGCGGTAGACTCCAAGGTTGAACTTAATAAAGATAGAGAATTTTTTAATTGATTATCTGTTTCCTGATATTCAACAATTTTTTGCTGTACATCCGAATTTTGAGCATTTGATTGAATACTTGGAGATTCTACCATGAATTGCGACACTTCGATGCTTGCCTCCGAAGCATAACCGCAGCAAATCAACTTTCCTTCCAATTCTTCGATCACAAATTTAATTTGAAGGGGAAATGCTTTACCTGCTTTGTTCCGATAGCAACTTTCAAAGCTGATCGAACCTTGCTGCTTGAGCAATTCCCATTGTCGCAGCCATTGCTGTTGTTCCCAATTAACATTCACTTGTTGTAACGTCATCGAAAGCATTTCTTTTCGGGAATACCCAAAAAGCGAACAAGCAGCATTATTAACGTAGATAAACTCCGCATTTTCTTCTAGACAAAAAGCAGCATCCTTCGCATGATTAATTAGTACTTGAGCTAGTTTCAACTCTTCTTGCAGCTCCAATCTGAATCTAGAGTTTGGTTCGGTAATCATAGTAGTTTTATTCAAAGTTACGTTCCGCTTGTGCTGATTTCATCACTTAAAGGTTCAATTGCTATTCCCGAAAGACTTTAATAAAGTTTGAGCAGTTCTAAATCATTCCTTTGATCACTTTTTAGCATTCATAAGCATTATTACTTAGTTGTTTGGATTGAGAGTTATTTGGCGATAAGTTTACTAAATACTTTCACTTTAAATAAGTTATCAAAAAAATTAAGAAATTAATATAACTTTACAAAAAAAATTATATTTTGCTCAAAATTGTTTCTGATTTGGGGTTGCAAGTATAATTAATGACATCATTCCTATCTATTGAACTATTTGGCTATTCACAAATAAGCTGATTGCAATCAGAGCAATATATTATGAATTATCAATAAAATCTGAAAAAACAAGCAGTATAGAAGGCAATGAAAAATTTAAAAATCGCTAAAATCAGCTTAGATAAAGGTAAAATTAGAACGTCTTTTTGTATTACTATGTCGTATTATATTACTTAGAGGAAAATTTTCCCAACATGATTTTTGAAGTTAATCATTGCATAAAAGGAGATTGTACTTATACTTTTAGTGTATAGAATAGCAGAATTAATAATAGTAAAGTTGATGATTCTACGGAATAAATTCCAGGCAGTGCAGAAATAATTTTGACTTTTGGTGATAAATAGTGACTAATTTCATTTGATTACTGAATTTTTCTCTCATTATTATCTAATAAATTTAACTATAAACTAAATGCCCACAGCATCTATCACAAGAAATACTTGCAGATTAGATTCACTGCTCGGAATATATATGCATCTATCTTTAGGAATAGATTAAGTTATATAAAGAGATTTTTACGGATGTCAGTTATCCTCATGGTTGATACTACCCGATGTTCTATTGCCATAAGTGTGTTTTTGATTTTCATCAGTATTTTCAACTACTTAAAACGGTATTGTTCGTTCAAAAACGGTTTTCACTTAAGAATAAATACTTACTAAAGATATAGAATAGAGTATTAACACTTACTAAAAATCGGGTATTTAAATCAGTAATGTAAAGAAAAACAAAAGAATTGCCAAGTCAATCAAAAGATTTTTCATTGCAGCAATCTATAAGATTTATGTACTCTGTCTTATATGGACACAGAGCCTTGGTTGTTTTGCTTCTCCGGTAAAAATTTTTCTACTGACAGCAAAAGTGGTAATTAACCATTCCCAGTGTTTGTATAGGCTGGGTGTGAAGTATAAGGAAATAATTCAGAAGTACAACCATGATTTTTGACTGCGTTTAGAAGAGCATCCGAGAAGTCGTAAATCCTAAATAGTTATCTACAACCGAAGCTCATTAAGGGAGCATATATTAAATAATGGTTCAAAATCTTACCAAAAGAACTTCTGCTGTGAGCTTACAGCAGAAATTAGTACCTAATAAAGAAGTAACCAAATGTGCTGAGGAAAGCAACGAAAATATTACGGTTGCTGATGCAGTAGCACAAATGTTGGAAAACTTGGGAGTAAAATCAGCTTACGGAGTTTCCGGAGGTGCAATGGCATCACTGTGGGGCGCTTTGTCTAATAGCGATGTAGAAGTATTGAACTTCCGTCATGAAGCTGGAGCAGCATTTGCCGCAACAGAAGCTTATTTTGCCAGTGATAGTCCTACTGTAGTGTTTACCACAGCAGGACCTGGTATAACCAATGCCTTAACCGGGTTATTCGCTGCGCGGGGCGAAGGTGCAAAAGTGATTTTGCTGTCAGCTTGCACCTCAGCAGCACAACGGGGACGGTGGGCAATTCAGGAAACCAGTACCGACACCTTACCCAGTAGTGGTATATTTACCACGGGGACAGTGTTTAATTATGCTACCACAGTGGAATCTGCTGCTCAATTACCGCAAATATTTCGTAAACTTGCTTTGGGATTTGCTCAGCCTGGAGGATATGTAGCTCACTTGAGCATACCTACAGCCGTTCAGAACATGGCGATGAGCGATGTAAGATTACCATCTCAAGGTGTGAGCTGTTCTTCGGTAGCAGCTGATGATAGCGCGATCGCCAAAGTTGCTCGATTACTTTCTGAGGGTACATTTGCGATTTGGTTGGGATTTGGAGCGCGTAATGCTGCTGAAGAAATTCGCCAGCTTGCCGAAAAAACCGGAGCAGCGGTAATGTGTTCACCTAGGGGTAAAGGAATTTTCCCCGAAAATCATCCCCAGTTCGTTGGTGTGACAGGTTTGGGTGGTCATGGTTCAGTAATGACCTATATGCAGGAACAGGCTCCCATCCGCACCTTGGTGTTGGGAAGTCGTTTGAGCGAACCGACATCGTTTTGGAATCAAGAAATGGTTCCCGCAAAAGGTTTTATTCATGTTGATATTGATCCCAATGTACCGGGAGTAGCTTATCCTCATGCAGAAACTTTGGGAATTCAATCAGACATAAAAAGTTTTGTACAGCAATTGCTGCGTCAGCTAGAAAGCGATGTCGAAGCATTGAATCGAGCTAAATCCCTTCAACCTTCATCATTACCCAAACCGGAACGTTCCCCAGTGGAACCCGGACAAGAATCACCCATTAGACCAGAAGTTTTGATGGAAGCGATTCAAAAGGTAATTGTAGAGGGTAGCGACGCGGTTGTGATGGCTGAATGCGGTAACTCGTTTACTTGGTCAACAAATCTATTGCGATTCGCTCAAACCAATCGTTATCGGGTTAGTACCGGAGTCGGAGCAATGGGACACGCTGTAACAGGTGTTGTCGGTGCAGCTCAAGTTCGTAAAGGTAAAGCCGTTGCGATTGTCGGAGACGGAGCGATGTTGATGAACAACGAAATCAGCACAGCAGTTAAATATCAGATTCCAGCAATATGGATTGTCCTCAACGACGCTCGTTACAATATGTGTCATCAAGGCATGAAAATGTTGGGTATGACCGGCGCAGATGCAATCATCCCTCAGACAGATTTTGAAATGATTGCCAGAGGCATGGGAGCCAAAGGTATCCGCGTTACCAAAGAATCTGAAATTACAGCAGCCTTAGAAAAGGCGATCGCAACAACAGGTCCCATAGTCATCGATGTTCTGATCGATCCAGATAGACCAGCTCCTTCCAAAGGACGTAATAAAGGTCTGGCTGCTCAAGGAGTCAAATCCACTTCTGAGAGCAAACCAAGAGTACAAGCATCATTCCCGAACATTTAACAGAGTTGTAGAGACGTAGCATTGCTACGTCTTTACCGAAGTTATGATTTAACCTCTAATAAGGAGAGCAGATAGATTGAATCTTTTTGAAAATGTCAGCGAAATGGGTCACGAGCAAGTATTGTTTTGTAATGGGAAAGACCCAGATATCAAAGCAATAATTGCGATTCACGATACGAGTTTAGGACCCGCGATGGGTGCAACACGAATGTTGCCTTATGTCAATGAAGCAGCTGCTTTAAAAGATGCTTTGCGTTTGAGTCGGGGTATGACATATAAAGCTGCTTGTGCCAATATTCCTGTTGGTGGAGGTAAAGCTGTAATTATTGGTAATCCCGAACATAAAACTGATGAGCTTTTATATGCTTATGGACGTTTTGTTAATAGTTTGAACGGACGTTTTATTACGGGTCAAGATGTTAATATGACCCCCGAAGATGTCCGAAAAATGAGTAGAGAAACCAGTTATGTTGTCGGCGTTGAAGAAAAGTCTGGGGGACCGGCTCCGATAACTGGATGGGGAGTGTTTTTGGGTTTAAAAGCGGCTGTAGAATTTCGCTTAAAAACTTCCGATTTAACAGGATTAAAAGTAGCAGTTCAAGGTTTAGGAAATGTCGGTACAAATGTTTGCCGTCATTTACATGAAAATGGTGCAAAACTATTTGTTACGGATATTAGTAAAGAGAGAACGGAAGCCATTCAACGTATGTTTGGTGCGACGGTGGTAGAACCCTCAGAAATATATGGACTTGATGTAGATGTATTTTCTCCTTGTGCTTTGGGGGGAATTCTTAATAACCAAACCATTCCACAAATTAAAGCTAGTGTAATAGCTGGTGCTGCAAATAATCAGCTTGGTGAAGAAAAAGAAGACGGAATGATGCTTGTAGAAAAAGGCATTTTGTATGCTCCCGATTATGTGATTAATGCCGGAGGATTAATCAACGTTTATAACGAAATGATTGGTTATAACGAAGAAAAAGCCTTTAAGCAAGTAAGAAATATTTATCATACTTTGCTAGAAATTTTTGACAGAGCCGAAAAGCAGCAAATTACCACAGATGCAGCTTCCAAACAATTAGCAGAAGAAAGAATCGCTCATGCTAAAAATCTGAAAAAAGTTTTAGTAACTGCTGGTTCAACTAACGGTAAAAGCTAGATAACTGATAACTGATAACTGTAAAAGGGTGATTATGGAAAAAAATACATTTGCGACATCTGCTTATATTGCGACTTCACCAGAAACAGCTTTTGATTATCTTTGTAGTCTCAAGAATCTGGATGAATGGACACTATTTAGCCGAATGATAGAACAGATTGATGATGATACCTGGCTGGGAACAGCATCTGGTTATCATGAAAATCTTTATTATCACGTTAAAAAGCTAGAAAATCCCAAGTTTTACGGCATTGAATGGCATTGTGGACTGGAATATCAACAGTATTATCAAGTTTATCCAGTTCTACTTTTCCCTGCTGATTATGTAGAACCCGGAACAGATGAGAAAGGAGTATATTTTCATTGGTTAAGTTTTGTCGATCCCAAACGACAAACTGGGATGATTATGCAAGGTATCCATCCAGTACACACATCTGAATGTCGATCGCTCAAAGCAAACTTGGAACGCAAAGCCGGTTTGACTTCAGCTGTAAAAGGAACGCATTTTATAGATACCGACACTATATATGTTGATGCACCGATTGAAATGGGTATCGAGTTCTTACAGGATTTACGAAATATGGATGATTGGGCTCATTTGATCAGACCTAATGGTGAAATTACATCATCAGAAGGTGAGTTTTTAGATGAGTATAATCAAAAAGTAAAAGTTAGTTTAGAATTGCACAGTTTGAGTAAATATTATTTGCTTGAACAGGATTTTTACTATCCAGAATATGAATATTATCAGCGGATTCCCATGCTGTTGATTCCATGTTCTTATGCTTTTGCAGACCCGGAAGCTCGTGGTTTTATCATGCACAGAATCAGTTTTTGGAAAGCAGATAAATCTCAAACTCACGGTAAATTGCAAGTAGAAGACTTAGGTGCTGAAAGCATGAATATCAAGCGGATGTTGGAAAACAAAGCTGGTAATTTGGAAAGCTTTAATCGCGGAATGAGCTATATCCCGCAATAGAATTTTAGATTTTGGATTTTAGATTGGAATCTTTTTTTGAGCTTTTTAAAAAGCATAGATATAAAGTCTTTATTCTGAAATGATTGCAGTGAGATGAATCTAAAATCTATTAATTATGAATTCTAAAGCTATTTTCCAGGGTGTTTTTTACTATTTTTCATTTTTCCACTTTGTTGACTGTTTACTATTTATTTCCAGCCCTTAACTTTAGATATAGGGTGAATTTAAAATCTCAAATCCAAAATCCAAAATCGAATGACAGTACAACAACTTACAAATACATCTTTTAAAATACTTGCGTCCAATCTTGATAATCCCAAGGGAATAACATTTGCTCCTGATGGGAGCCTCTATGTAGCAGAAGCGGGAATTGGTGGAGATGGAGCATCCATCCCTTCTCCGAGCGGTCAAGGAAATTTACATTACGGTCGCAGTGGTGCCATTAGCAAAATTGAAAATGGTACCGCTAAGCGTGTTGTGACCGGATTACCCTCCGTAGCCTTTCGCGATGGAACTGGTGCTGCTGGTCCTCACGATATTAAGTTTGACGCAAATGGCAAAGCTTACGTTTTGTTGGGTTTGGCAGCTAATCCAGGTTTGCGTTCTGCTCTCGGCGATACTGACCTAGGAAGAGTAATTACTTGTGACTTGAGTACAAGCACTTGGTCAAGTATAGCTGATATCTCTTATTATGAAGTTACGAATAAGATTTTGTCAAGGGATTGTGAAGTTGTTAGTAATCCCTTGTCTTTCTACGTAAATGGTAATAAATTAGTAATAGTTGATGCGGGCGCGAACAGTCTCTTCAGCATAAATACTGATGGAAGCAATTTAGAGAAAATTGCTGAGATTCCCAATAGGATATTAACCAATCCCATATTCCCTGGTACGAAAGCGGAGAACTTTGACCGGGGACACGTACCACCTCCTAGTGCTTATCCTCAAGCGCCACCGTCCCAGTTGTCGATTCAATCGGTACCCACGGACGTTGTTAAAGGTGCAGATGGAGCTTATTACGTTTGCGAATTTACGGGTTTTCCCTTTCCAGAAGGCGATGCGAAAATCTATCGAATTGATACACACGGTGAACTAGAAGTTTTCGCTGATGGATTTACGCAATTAATAGATTTAGCTTTTGATACTGAAGGTAATTTGTATGTTTTACAACATATGAATCAATCAGGATGGAAAGGAAAACCAGAGGGAGCATTGATTCAAATTGCTCCGAACGGCGAACGTACAACGCTGATTGAGGGTGATGGATTAGAGATGCCATCTGCTTTCACAATCGGACCTGATGGTGCTTTTTATATCATCAATCGAGGTGGTCGTCCGGGTAAGGGACAGGTTATCCGAGTTGAGAATCCGCAAAAGATTTCCCGTCACATTCAATAGCACCTTATGGCTTAAGTAATCTTAAGCAGCGATTAGATTGTGATATTCAACGGAAAACAAGTTTCAAGCTCACCCTCCGGGTTCAACACTTTGGGGGGATGGTGACCGACACCGCCAAGTGTTTCACAATATGCTTGATTTTCATATCCCAACCATTGGGGCTGTTCTTCAGGGAACCGCATTTATTCCATAAATTACTAATCAATTTCACAAATTATGAAGTTCAAGTCAATTGCTCTGGCACTTTTTACTCTAAGTATTGCCTCAATCTTTGGAACCACAGCTGCACAAGCAGCCTCGCTGTCAGTGCTAGCCGACGGTTTAGATAACCCTCGAAACTTTGACTTTGATTCTCAGGGTAATATTTACCTCACAACCAGCGGTAGAGGTGGAGATGGAACAGATGGAAGATGTGTTCCATCTCCAAGTTCACAATTTATTCCTTTGTGTGCGGGTAGCACTGGTTCCTTACTCAAAATCGGTACCGACGGTAGCAAACAAACAGTTATTTCAGACCTTGCGTCTCTAGCATTAACACCCTTTGGGGAACAAGCAGCCGGTCCTGCTGACTTCAAATTTGATGGCAAAGGAAAGGGTTATTTATTGATGGGTTACGCCGGAGATCCTTCCAACAGCGGACCAATTTTACAAACTCCTACCCTGGGAAAACTATTTGAAGTTGATTTAATAAATGGTGCGCTAGGAAAAGAGGTCGCTAATTTTGCTCAGTATGAAGTGGACTTTAATCCCGATGGTACTGACATCATCACCAATCCTTACGCAATGACCATTAAAGACGATTTTGCTTACGTCGTTGATGGTGGTGCAAACGTGATCTGGAAAGCAGCACTTGATGGTAGCGGAATTCAAAATGTAGCTGCATTCCCCATCCTACCAGTGAGCCAAAGCGAGCTAGAATTTCCTAGCTTTGAACCACCAGGAGATATTCCAGCACCAGGAGATGGAGCGCCAAGCGGTCCCCCTCCAGGAGAAGGAGCGAGCCAAGATTTTCCCATCACCTTCCAATCGGTACCTACAGGTATTGTTCAATCTCCCAATGGTGGTTTCACAGTAGCTGAATACTCCTACTTCCCCTATCCAGAAGGTAGAGCGCGTTTATATTCAGTTGGGGAAGATTTGAATATCCAAGAGACAATCACCAATGGTGGTGATGGCTTTACTCAGTTAACTGGTACAGCATACGACGAACAAGGTAACTTGTACGTACTGCAACACATGAACACCTCCGAATGGAAAAACATTCTGCAAGGTGGGGAAGTAATCGGTGATATCAGCAGTTCGATTATTAGAGTTTCCGCAGATGGAACCCGCGAAACCATCTGGAACGGTAACGGTTTAGAAGCAGCTTCCGGTTTAACTTATCGTGATGGTGCTTTATATACCGCAAACCGCGCTCGCCTAGCAGAACAGGGTCAATTAGTCAAGATTGACCTCAAGAATGGTGGTGACAACCCAACCAAAGTTCCTGAACCAGCTTCCATGCTTGGTTTATTAGGAGTTGCCGCAGCTGGTGCAGCTTCCAAATACAGCAAGCGCAAGCGTCAAGAAGACAAGCTAGAAGAAATCTTGGACAACGTAGAAGTTCTTTAACAGTTAACAGTTATCAGTTAACAGTTACTAATTAGAACTCCGGCTAATGCATAATTTTCCTTGTACGGTGTGTGACGCTTCGATCAATTTTGTACGTAGTTGTCACGCACCACCTGCAATCTAATTAGTAGATGAACTGCATCCTCTGGGTGAAAACGATGATTGTAAAAAAAAAACAGCAAGTTGCTGTCTGAGAAATAAAACAAGCAGTAACTTGCCGCTAAAAGTTCCAGGTCTAGACCCGGACGCATTACCTAATCAAAAGTATAACTAGCACTATCAGGATTTTCAACGATGAAGTTTGTCACAAATTTATCATTAGCCTTTGCGAGTGCGGGATTCATGGTTTTGGCGGCAACTGCCGAAGCTAAAGCAATCAACTTAACATTCGATAGTCAAATTGGCGAACCGGGATTTGGTCCCGGACAGCTTTTCGTTCCTCAAGGTGTTGCAAAGAGCAATGCAGATGGAAATATCTATGTAAGTAACGGTCGTGGTTTTGACCCAGGGGCTGGTTTTATTCCTACCGTTGGAAACAGAGTTGATGTATTCAGCCCTGATGGAACCTATCTGCGGGCTATTGGAACTGGTGTTCAAGGCAAAGGAGCGGGTATAGACGAACCAGGAGATTTGAAGTTTGACCCCATTAGCGGCAACTTATACGTGGCTGACGTTTTTAATAGCGAAATCGATGTGTATAACCCTGAGAACGGGGAGTTCGTCACTTCCTTCGGTTCATTTAGCGGTCAAGGACCTGGCGATTTGTTCTTCGGACCTGGTGGTATCGATTTTGACAAACAGGGCAACTTGCACGTAACTGATTTTAGTGCTGACGTAATAAAGGTTTACGGTAGAGATGGCGAATTAGTTAAGACCTATGGTGGCTTGGGTAACGCACTGGGACAGTTTGATGGACCTGCTGGTTTAGCTATATCTCAAAATACTGGCAATATTTACATTAACGACCAGTTTAATAACCGGATTCAGGTACTTGATTCGGAAACTAATCCTCTGTTTGCCTTTGGTAGTAAAGGTATAGCACCCGGACAATTTAGCGAACCAATTGGTATTGGCGTAGATGAATTCGATAATATTTACGTTGCTGATTCTCAAAATAGCCGCGTTCAGGTATTCGATAAAGATGGTAATTTCTTAAGCGTATTTGGTGGACCTGTAGAAAATCCTGGACCTCCCGGACCTGGAGAATTACCTTTTTCTACTAATCCTGCTGACTTAGAACCAGGTAAATTTAACTGGAGTGGTGGCTTAAGCTACAACGATAGCAAAGTTTATGTGGGTGATTTCTTTACTGGTCGCGTACAAGTATTGAATGTAAACCGTAATGAAGATTCTAAGAAAGTGCCTGAACCTGCAACTTTATTAGGCTTAGGAGTATTTGCACTTGGTGGTGTTGCGACTAAAATGAGAAAGAATAAGCAACAATCTGCTTAATTTCTGCTTAATTTAGGATTTAACGTTATTCAGGTAGATTTTGAGACGTAGCAGTGCTACGTCTCTACATGACGGGTTGAAAAGAATAATAAAACAGTGTATATAAGATGACTTTTGCAATAAGTTCTATAAAAACACAAAATATTAGCGCTGAAGATTTACTTTATCGCTGGGTATCGCGACTAGTCAATACTGATGCTGTGAATTGGTTGAACGAAAAGCGACAGTTAATAAAAGATGGTGCAGCGACGCGGGTATTTTTTACTGCTTTTAGTGCAGTGCCTCGTTATACATCTAAAAAAGATATCCAGCCAACTGTAGAAGAATTAGAATCAGCCTCTAATGCTTGCAAAAATTGGTTTCCCGCTAACTGGACTGTAGACCAAGCCGCCAGAACTTTACTGGTATTAAGTTTACCCTTCAAAGATGTAGAACAATATTTGCGGACATTAGACCAAGTATTTGCAGCAGCTGATGTGGGTGAATTAGTTGCACTATACCAAGCATTACCCTTGCTTGCTCATCCTGAAAGACTTTGCGATCTGCTTGCAGCAGCGCTTCGCAATCGCGCTGCTGAAGGAATCCGCAGTAATATGACAGCGGTATTTAATGCCGTTGCTTTGCAAAATCCTTATCCAGCAGAATATTTAGACAATCTAGCTTGGAATCAGATGGTTTTAAAAGCCTTGTTTGTCGGTAGTCCGTTGCATTTAATTCAAGGACTAGATGAACGAGCAAACCCAGAACTAGCAAGAATGTTAGTTGATTACGCTCACGAACGTTGGGCAGCCGGACGCGATGTATCACCCGAATTGTGGCGATGCGTCGGAAAATTTGCCAACGATGAAATTTTAGCAGATTTAGAGCGAGTTTTAGCAGAATCTCACACTCAACCTGATTCAAACGGCAAAGGACAACAGAAATTACTAGAGCGAACAGCTGCTGCTTTAGCTTGTGGTGAATGTCCCCTACCCCAAGCCCAAGATATTCTTGCTCAATATCCAGAATTAAAAGCTGATATTCAAGCAGGAAGACTGACTTGGAAGAATGTTAGGTAAGAGATGGGGGGATGGGGAGATGGGGGGACAAGGAGATGGGGGGACAAGGAGAAAATAATTCATAACTTTTAACTGCTAACTCTTAACTCTTAACTCTTAGCTCCTCACTCCTAACTGTTTAATCTAAAATCCAAAATTCAAAATCTCAAATCTTCTAACTTCTAAGTGTTAACTCTTTAATCTAAAATCCAAAATCTAAAATCCAAAATGTATATAGATCCACATATTCACATGAGTTCGCGCACTACCGATGATTACGAAAGAATGCGTAATGCGGGTATTGTTGCGGTGATTGAACCTGCTTTCTGGATGGGACAACCCCGGACTAATGTTGGTTCTTTTCAAGATTATTTCAGCAGTTTGGTGGGCTGGGAACGCTTTCGAGCGTCGCAATTTGGCATCAAACACTACTGCACTATCGGTTTGAACTCCAAGGAAGCTAATAACGAACCTTTAGCGGAACAGGTAATGGAATTACTACCTTTGTACGCTTGTAAGGAAGGTGTAGTTGCTATTGGTGAAATCGGTTACGACGATATGACACCTGCGGAAGATAAGTATTTTCGCTTACAACTTGAATTAGCTAAAGAGTTAGATATGTTGGTGATGATTCATACACCACACCGCGATAAAAAAGCGGGTACGAGTCACAGTATGGATGTATGTATCGAGCATGGTTTAGAACCATCAAAAGTGATTGTAGACCACAATAACGAAGAAACTGTTAAAGACGTATTAGATAGGGGCTTTTGGGCGGCGTTTACAATTTATCCCAATACTAAAATGGGTAACGCTCGCATGGTGGAAGTTGTGCGTCAGTACGGATGCGATCGCATTATTGTCGATAGCAGCGCCGACTGGGGAGTCAGTGACCCCTTAGCGGTACCGAAAACCGCTCAATTAATGATAGAGAGAGGAATTCCAGAAGCTCACGTTCGAGCCACCTGTTACGAAAATGCCCTCGCAGCATACAGCCAAAGTGGTCAAATACAGGAATCCGATTGGTTAAATCCATCACCAATCGACCAGCGGCAATTATTTAGCGGTAACTCCGTACTACGCGGACAAAAACCAGTAGTCGAAGAATCTAAGTCCGAATACGCACTAATTGAATAAAAGTTAGGAGTTAGGAGTTAGGAGTTAACAATAAGAATTATCTTCCCCTTGTCCCCCCATCCCCTTGTCTCCCTGTCTCCCCATCTCCCCATCTCCCCATCCATAAATTATGAATGTAGCAATTTTAAACACCAATCGCCTTTGGGCGTATTTACAATTAACGCGACCTGCTAATATTATTACTGCTTGGGCGGATGTGCTGGCGGGTTTTGCAGTTGCGGGTTTCGCTGTTTTGGTTAATCCCGTACCTGTTGTCTGGTTACTTCTAGCTACTACTGGTTTATACGGTGGTGGTGTTGTATTCAATGATGTATTTGATGCGGAATTAGATGCCAAAGAAAGACCAGAAAGACCGATTCCTAGTGGTAGAGCTTCTTTATGGGGAGCAACTATTTTAGGAAGCGTCCTTTTAACAAGTGGTGTAGTTGCTGCGGCTCAAGTTTCGTTGCTGAGTATGGCGATCGCGATTGGGGTTGCTGCTGCGGCTTTACTTTACGACGCTTACGGAAAACATCATCCGTTTTTCGGTCCTTTAAATATGGGGATTTGTCGTGGTGGTAATCTAATGTTGGGAATAAGTATTTTACCGTCAATGCTAGGAGAAAACTGGTATTTGGCTTTAATTCCGATTACTTACATTGCTGCGATTACAGCGATTAGCCAAGGTGAAGTACATGGTGGTAAACGCAGTACGGGTATTATTGCGTTAGTATTAATGGGCGCGGTAATTACTGGACTTTTGGGGCTGGGTTGGTTGAATAAAACTTACTTTATAGCAGTCTTACCATTCGTGATTTTACTGAGTGGGCGAGTGTTATTACCCTTCATCCAAGCTGTGCGTCAACCAAGCGCCGAGAATATACGTACAGCTGTGCGTTCAGGAGTTTTATCTCTTATAGTATTAGATGCAACTCTTAGCTGTAGCTTTGCTGGTTTGTCCTATGGCTTAATAGTGTTAAGTTTATTACCTTTGTCTATGGTGCTAGCAGGGTTATTTGCAGTAACTTAACAATTAAAAGTTGAAAATTAAAAAAATATTTGTAGTGGGAGCATCTTGCTCCCTATTCATCCTCTAATTCCCAATTACTAATTCCCTATTCCCTATTCCCAATTCCCTATTCCCAATTACTAATTCCCTATTCCCAATTACCAATTCCCTATTCCCTATTCCCTATTCCCTATTACCAATTTTTGATAAATGCAGATTCTAATTTATTCATATAATTATCATCCCGAACCGATTGGAATTGCTCCTTTAATGACTGAACTTGCAGAGGGATTAGTAAAAAAAGGACATCAGGTACGGGTGATTACAGGAATGCCGAATTACCCTCAACGTGAGATTTATGAAGAGTATCGGGGTAAGTGGTATGTTACGGAAGAAATCAATGGCGTAACTGTTCAACGTTGTTATTTAAGAATTAAATCCAAACCCAATTTAATTGATAGGTTGTTATTAGAATTAAGCTTTGTATTCACAAGTTTACCGCAAGCTATAAATGGTTGGCGACCAGATGTTATTCTTTTAACTGTTCCACCGTTATTGGTTACATTACCTGCGACTTTATTGGGTTGGTTTTATAATTGTCCGGTGGTGTTGAATGTACAAGATATCTTACCAGAAGCTGCGATAAAAACTGGATTAATCAAAAATAAATTGATGATTCGCGCTCTAGAAGCTCTAGAGAAATTTGCTTATAAAAAATCTCATACAATTAGTGTGATTGCTGATGGATTTTTCAAAAATTTAGTTAATAAAAAAGTACCAATTAATAAGATTGCTTGTATTCCTAATTGGGTAGATATAAATTTTATTCGTCCTTTGCCACAAAAAGCCAAAAGTTGGAAAGAGATTCATCAACTTGAGAATAAATTTGTGGTACTTTATTCGGGAAATATTGCTCTAACTCAAGGTTTAGAAACGGTAATTGAAACAGCAGCATCATTAAGTCATATTCCTGAAATTGCTTTTGCAATTGCGGGTGAATCAAAAGCTTTGAAAAGATTACAAAAGCATTGTTTAGCTTGTGGTGCGGATAATGTTTTACTACTACCTTTACAACCACGAGAAAAATTACCGGAAATGTTAGCCGCTGCTGATGTGGGTTTGGTTGTGCAAAAATGTAACGTAATTTCGTTTAATATGCCTTCTAAAATACCATTATTATTAGCTTCCGGAAGTCCTATAATTGCTTCGGTTCCGGCTTCGGGAACAGCCGCTCGTGCAGTCCGACAAAGCGGTGGTGGTGTGGTTGTTGCACCAGAATCACCTCCAGATTTAGCCGCTGCAATTATGAGTTTATATCGCAATCCTGAATTAACTAAAAAATTGGGTGAAAAAGCCAGAAAATTTGCTATTGAACGCTATTCTTTTGAACAAGCATTAATCTCTTACGAAGCTGTTTTTTCTCAAGCCATCTCTCAGAAAGTTCCCCGTTTGTTACCAGCAATGGAAAAAAATTTAGGAGTTAGGAGTTAAACAATATTAGATTTTAGATTGAAATTAATTAAAAAATGCTTAGGGTACCTTAGCGGTATTTTTTGCGCCAAATCAACCAAAACATAATCATAGAATTCGGGTTTTTATGACTGTTTTGTGGTTGACAAATAAAAGCTGTTACAAACCCGACTTATTACCCACAAAAAATGAGTTTTTACACTTTATTCTCTATTTTTTTTGGTACATTATTATAAATAATTAAAAACTAAATATAAGTCAATTAAACAATTATATATCAAGATAAATGTCTGTTTTTCTAAATGTCAGATGCAACAAAATATTAAAAGGCAATCTGACATTTTTTGTTGTTTTAATATCGCTATTCTAATTAGAAACTAACAATTATATTTATGACTTCTAAACAACATAATCAGAGTAAATCTCGAAGCATTACCATCATCGGTGGATGGGGTCAAATGGGACAGTTTTTTGCTAAAGAACTTTCATCAATTGGTCATCAAGTTTGCGCTTTTGGAAACGAAGATTGGTTACGTGCGGATGAATTACTTAGTGATGCTGAACTAGTATTAATTTCGGTTCCTATTGAAAAAACCGTAGAGGTAATCAAACGTGCTGCTCCATTTCTTAAACCGACTACAGCAATAGCAGATATTACCAGCGTCAAAACCGAACCCGTGAAAGCAATGTTGGAGTATCACCAAGGTGCTGTAATGGGTTTACATCCGATGTTTGGTCCCCAAGTCAAATCTTTTGCAGAACAAATTGTAGTAGTATGTTCGGGAAGAGATGATGAACAGTTTCAATGGTTATTGGATTTCTTTGCAGCCAAAGGCAGTAAGTTAGTAGAATCTACACCCGAAGAACACGATAAAATGATGGTAGTTATTCAAGCAATGCGGCATTTTGATCGATTTAGTTTGGGTGTATTTTTAGCTGAAGAAAATATCGATATTCAACGTAGTTTATCAATGTCGAGTCCTACATACCGTCAAGAAATTGATATTCTCAAGCGTTTATTTGCTCAAAGTTCGCATCTGTGTGCGGATATTATGTTAGCAACTGAAGAAAGATGTGAAATGATAGTTTCTCTTGCTCAAACTTACAGTCGTTTGGCTAATCTTGTACAGAAAAAAGATAGAGAAGGATTAATCAGAGAATTTGAATCCGCTCAAAGCTTTTTTAACCAAGTTATCGATTCTGAAGAAAAAAGCCAAGAAGAACAGGTAAATAAATATCTAATTAATAATAATCTGACTTCATCAGAACATCTTCATCAAAATCAGAAAAATTGTAGCAACAACATCTTGATTACTACTTGATTTTGGGTTTTCTGTAGGAATCGGGTTTGATTTTTATAGGAATGGCTGCGATGAACCACACCAAAAAGGGTGAATGTCACAATAACCCGTTGGTGCGTGACACTACAAACCTTATTTTTAACTTCAAGATTGTTCAAAGTTTCACACACCCGTTGCAAAAAAATGGGCTTTTAAGAAATCGGGTTTTTCCCTGAAATATTGTCAAACCAGATAATCTTTATAAAAACCCGACTTCTCACCTGACGAAAGATAGAGCTTTGAAAGCTTTTTTCCAGTAAACAACAACTCAAGTAGTAGCTTTTTAGCACAAAAAAGCATATCTTGCGCTAATAATTTATGACAAATCTTTTTTAAAGTATTTGTATATCGGTAAAAAAATTACTATGCAGATAGATATATTTCATGATACAGTATGTCCCTGGTGTCGAATTGGTAAAAAACATCTTTTTGATGCACTTTCACAATCCGAACAACAAGAACTCGATATTCGTTGGCATCCTTTTTTATTAGATAATTCAGTTCCTAATGAAGGATATGAATTTCGCAATTTCATGCAAAAAAGAAAAGGAATGTCAACGGAACAATTGCAACAAATGTTTGATTACACCCGGTTGATCGGTGAAGCTGCTGGTGTAGCATTGGATTTTGAGAATGTTAAATTGGCTGTGAATACGACTCTTTCTCACCGACTAATTGAACTAGCTCCATCTAATCTAAAAAATCAAGTTGTAGAAGCAATTTACAAAGCTTATTTTGAAAATGGTTTAAATCTAGGAGATGTTGATGTAATCATCAAAATCGCGAAATCATCTGGAATAGATTATCCAGAATTAGTAATGCATTTGAACGATAAAAATGCCTGTGATGCGATTGTTATTGAATCAGAGAAAGCTAGGAATTTAGGTATTAACAGCGTACCATTCTTTATTATTAATAACCAAGTAAAGATTAATGGTTCCCAATCGAAACAAGCGTTTATTGAAGCGTTTAACGAGTTAGTAATTAGTTGACAGTTAACCTTTAACCTTTAACCTCTAACCTATAACCTCTAACCTCTAACCTTTGACCTTTAATTATGATATTAGAACTAAAAAGAAATACGAAATTTAACTTACAACCGATTCAGCAACGTGTTGAGGTGACTTTTAATTATCAGGTTCACTTCACCAATGGTATTTTTGGTATAGATAATCCGCTATTAGCGCAAGTTGTTGCTTCAGATGGAGAAGCTAAGCCGAAAAAGGTTGTAGCTGTTGTGGATGGTGGTTTAATAGAACATCGACACGGATTGCTCGAACAATTGCGTGAATATTGCGATCGCCATTCTCATATCCTAACTTTATCTGCATCGCCCTTAGTAGTTCCCGGTGGTGAAGCAGCGAAAAACAATCCTCAATTACTCGAAAATATTCATCAATTAGTTGAGCAAGCTGGTATTTGTCGTCACTCTTATCTAATTGCGATCGGCGGTGGTGCAGTTCTGGATTTAGTTGGTTATGCAGCAGCTACAGCTCATCGCGGCATTCGTCTTATCCGTATTCCTACTACAGTATTGGCTCAAAATGATTCTGCGGTTGGAGTAAAAAACGGTATCAACGCTTTTGGTAAAAAGAACTTTTTAGGAAGCTTTGCACCACCTTACGCTGTTTTAAATGACTTTGATTTTCTTGATAGTCTTGATGAACGAGATTGGCGATCGGGTATTGCTGAAGCTGTTAAAGTAGCATTAATTCGAGATACGGACTTTTTCGAGTTTATTTCGGACAATGCTGCACTTTTGGCACGTCGAGATATGGAAACGATGCAACAGGTAATTTACCGATGCGCTCAGTTACATTTACAACATATTGCCAATAGTGGCGATGCCTTTGAAATGGGTTCTTCTCGTCCCCTCGATTTCGGACATTGGGCGGCTCACAAGCTCGAACAACTAACCAATTATCGTTTACGTCACGGAGAAGCGGTGGCAATTGGTATTGCTTTGGATAGTACTTATTCCTATTTACAAGGGATGTTACCCCATTCAGAATTGTCAAGAATACTGAACACTTTAAGAACATTAGGGTTTGATTTATACGTTCCCGAAATGACTGAAGAATCTGATATAGAACATCCAAGATGCTTGTTCAGAGGATTGAACGAATTTCGCGAACATTTAGGAGGAGAATTGACTTTAACCCTTTTGCAAAGAATTGGAAAAGAAATTGAGGTGCATAACGTCAAAACTTCTTTATATCAACAAGCAATTTCATTATTATCTGATGCGAAAATATAGCTAATCGCAAAAGTAATATTACCTATTTTAGGTCGTACCATCTTTAAAGTAATTTGCATTTGGCAATTGACAAACAGCTATAAATATGAAAATTTATCCGCAAAACTTACATCTTACGTACTGTAGCAACATCCACCCAGGTGAAAATTGGAGTCAGGTTTTTGCTAATTTACAGCAATACATTCCATCTTTGAAAGCCAAACTATCACCCAATCAACCTTTTGGTATTGGATTGCGTTTAGCCGATATTGCATCTAGAGAATTGTTGCAAGGAAACAGTTTAGAACAGTTTAAATATTGGTTAAAAGAACATGATTTATACGTCTTTACACTGAATGGATTTCCTTATGGTGGATTCCATTCCCAAGTAGTTAAAGACAAAGTTTATGCGCCAGATTGGTCTAAAAAAGAGCGTTTGGACTACACCTTGCGATTAATTCAAATTCTTAGCGAACTGTTACCCGAAGAAATCGAAGGTAGCATTTCCACAGTACCCTTATCCTATAAACCTTGGTTTGAGGGGAATCAACTTTCTCAAGCGAAAGTAATTGGTAGCGCGACTATTTATATAGCTCAGGTAGTAGCGCAAATGGTACGTATCCGCGCAGCAACCGATAAAGTACTACATTTAAACTTGGAACCAGAACCAGATGGATTGATTGAAAACGCCGAAGAAGTAATAAAATATTTTTCAAAATACTTATTACCTATTGGTGGAACATATTTAGCTAAAAATTTAGGAATTCCCCAAACGGCAGCCGAAGTACTGTTACTAGAACACGTGCGAATATGTTATGATACTTGCCATTTTGCTGTCGAGTATGAAAATCCTGTGACTGTTTTTGAAAAATTTCAAGCAGCAGGAATTCAAATTGGAAAAATTCAAATTAGTGCAGCATTAAAAGCCGAATTACCGCAAGATAGAACTAAACGAATTTTAGTTAAAGAAAGATTAGAGCCTTTTGCCGAATCCACCTATTTACATCAAGTAATCGCTCGTCATCCAGACGGAAAACTGCAACGTTATCGAGATTTAGCAACAGCCTTACCTTTCATTGAAGAAACCACAGCTTGCGAATGGCGGACTCATTTTCACGTACCGCTGTTTATCAACGATTATCAGGTATTACAATCAACTCAAGACGATATTATTACAGTATTTGAATTATTACAAAATAACGATATTTGTAATCATTTAGAAATCGAAACATATACTTGGGAAGTATTACCTCCTAACATGAAAGTGGATATCGCAGCATCAATTGAGCGCGAATATGAATGGGTTTTATGGAAATTAGAAACAGCAAATTCTCAAAAATTAGTTGTCAACTGTCAACTGTCAACTGTCAACTAATATCTTTATGAATAAAACAGTAGTAATTAACGTCGTTGGATTAACACCAAGTCTTATAGGAAAGCACACACCAATGCTTTCCCGATGGGCAGAACAAGGAAAAATTGCAACAGTGGAACCTGTATTACCTGCGGTTACTTGTTCGGTACAAGCGACTTATTTGACGGGTAAAATGCCTGACAAACATGGTATTGTCGGTAACGGTTGGTATTTTCGAGATGAGTGTGAAACTAAGTTTTGGAAACAATCAAATAAGTTAGTTCAATCTGCCAAAATATGGGACATAGCACGGGAATTTGATTCATCTTTTACCTGCGCTAATATGTTCTGGTGGTACAATATGTACTCCTCTGTTGATTATGCTGTAACTCCTCGACCGATGTATCCTGCGGATGGTCGAAAAATTCCCGATATTTATACTCAACCTAGTAAGTTTCGCAATCAATTACAAGCAGAGTTCGGTCAATTTCCTCTCTTTAATTTTTGGGGACCAACTGCATCGATTGAATCTACACAATGGATAGCAAATTCATCAAAATGGGTAGAAGAACAATGCAGTCCTAATTTAACTTTAATTTACCTACCACATCTAGATTACTGCTTACAAAAATTCGGACCTGACCAAGATAAAATAGCCAAAGAATTACAAGAGATAGATACAGTTTGCGGTGATTTAATTAATTTCTACGAACAGCGTGGTGCCTCTGTTATCGTATTATCAGAATATGGTATTACATCCGTTTCTCAACCAATTCATATTAATAGAATATTGCGTTCAAAAGGCTTATTAACTATTCGTGAAGAAGAAGGAAGAGAACTTCTAGACGCTGGTGCTAGTAAAGCTTTCGCTGTAGCAGATCATCAAATTGCCCATGTCTATGTCAACGATGTAGACTATATTCCTCAAGTCAGAAGTTTGTTAGAACAAATCGAGGGAATTGACTATATTTTAGACGAAACAAGCAAATCAGCTTATCATTTAAATCATTCTCGTAGTGGTGAATTAGTTGCAGTTGCTAAACCCGATGCATGGTTTACTTATTATTATTGGCTTGACGATAAAAACGCTCCAGACTTTGCTAGAACCGTAGATATTCATCGTAAACCAGGTTATGACCCCGTAGAATTATTTGTTGACCCCCAAATCAAATTTCCTAAACTCAAAATCGGTTCAAAACTACTCCAGAAAAAGCTTGGTTTCCGCTACTTAATGGATGTAATTCCTTTAGATGCTTCTTTAGTCAAAGGTTCCCACGGATGCATTCCTCCTACCCCTGATGTTGCACCTTTATTCATTAGTAAAAACACTGAATTACTCAATTCTGAATCTATCAAAGCAACCGACGTTTGTGGGTTGATTTTACAACACTTACAACTCAGGTCAAAGGTTAAAGGTAATTTATAACCCCTTGTCCCCTTGTCCCCTTGTCCCCTTGTCCCCTTGTCCCCTTGTCCCCTTGTCCTCTAACTAAAAACATACAATTTTTTTCATCCTTTAGATGGTAGCGATAGTACTGATAATTTGCTCCTCCGGAATTTTACCAACAAAATCATGTAAGTGCGAAAAATTGGACATACCTATCGAAGAAAAGTTCATGTATGCTTTATACAATATCTAGTAATCTTAAGGAGTGTAAAGAAAAATTAAAACTTTACCATGAATAGTAAATATAGCAATCCTAAATGATTTGGGAAAAATCATACTTATTAATTCATAGTTATTCATATTTAGAACTGCTAGAATTTTTGACCCTAATTACAATTTGGTGTATGTTCTTAATTGAAGCACATCAAACATTTATTACTTTCAGTATTTTTAGATTTTTTAAACTCTGAATTAATAACTTAAGTGAAAATAATTAGTATCTTGGCTTGATAACGGTTTAGCAAATTTACTCTGTTCAAATTTTGGCAATTTATTTGTAGTTAAAAGTAATTCAAGTTAAAAATCCACGGCTCAACTCAAAATTATTAAGCAATTAATGCCTAAATATTTTAGGCAATTTATACGCAGTACTATTGTATAGATGCGTCAATTAAACTACTTACTATAACTTTAACTTTTACTTAACTGTTGATTTTTAATTTTTACCGCGCACTCAGCAATTATTACAGAGGAATAGCCCATGATTGAAAAGCAAACTTATACAACTCTTGGTGGTGTTAAGATATCTCGTGCAGTAACGGAAGTCGAGATTAACGCAGCTTTAGAAGATATTTTATTTCACCTCGATTCAAAGCGGGGAGGTTTGCTCAAAAGTAGTTATGAATATCCGGGAAGATATAAAAGATGGGCGATTGGATTTGTTAATCCACCTCTAGAAGTTGCAACACGAGATAAAGGTTTTACTATAACAGCGCTGAATCAACGGGGTGAAATACTCTTACCAATGCTGTTCCAGAGGTTATCCCAACATCCACAATTATCAGAAGTTAAGACTAACAATAAGCAGAAAATTACTGGTACTGTCAAGCCAACACAACAATTATTTACAGAAGAAGAACGCAGTAAGCAACCTTCGGCTTTTACGGTTATTCGCGATATTTTACAAATTTTTTACAGTGATGAGGACGAACACTTAGGACTTTACGGTGCTTTTGGTTACGATTTAGTATTCCAATTTGAACCGATTTCTCAACGTTTGCAGCGTGCAGATGATCAAAGAGATTTAGTGCTGTATTTACCGGATGAGTTAGTAATAGTTGACTACTATTTGCAACGTGCTTATCGTCTGAGTTACGAATTTGAGACAGCACAAGGTAGCACTGATAATTTTCCTCGCACTGGTGAATCAATCGATTATAGAGGCAAACGGTTGACTCCCGCGAAAAAATCAGATCATGAAACCGGGGAATATGCTCAACAGGTAGGAGTTGCCCTCGATTACTTCCGTCGTGGGGATTTATTTGAAGTCGTACCTTCACAAAATTTCTTTATTACTAGTGAAGCCGCACCTTCGGAATTATTCACAACTTTACAGCAAATTAATCCCAGTCCCTACGGCTTTATATTTAACTTGGGTGGAGAATATATTATTGGTGCTTCCCCGGAAATTTTTGTCCGAGTTGACGGTAGAAGGGTAGAAACTTGTCCGATTAGCGGAACGATCGCAAGGGGAACGGACGCTTTAGATGATGCTTCGCAAATTCGTCAACTACTCAATTCATTTAAAGACGAATCCGAGTTAACCATGTGTACCGATGTAGATCGCAATGATAAATCGCGGATTTGCGAACCTGGTTCGGTACGGGTAATTGGCCGTCGTCAAATTGAGATGTACAGCCATTTAATCCATACAGTAGACCATGTAGAAGGCTTGCTACGACAGGATTTTGACGCTTTAGATGCCTTTTTAACTCATACTTGGGCTGTGACGGTAACGGGGGCACCCAAAAAGTCAGCCATACAGTTCCTCGAACAGCACGAACACAGTGCCAGACGGTGGTATGGTGGAGCGGTTGGCTATTTGAACTTTAACGGTAATTTGAATACCGGGTTGATTTTGCGGACAATTCGACTCCAAGATTCAATCGCAGAGGTAAGAGTTGGAGCCACAGTGTTGTATGATTCGATTCCCGCAGCCGAAGAACAGGAAACTTTAACTAAAGCCGCAGCAGCTTTTGAAACGATTCGTCGTGCGAAGGAAAAAGCCAAAGCTGTGGAAGGAAAATCAAACTCTTTGAGTGCTGGTATTCCCAACGTAGAAGCGGGTAAGCGTGTTTTATTAATTGACTGCGAAGACTCTTTCGTTCACACTTTAGCTAACTATATTCGTCAAACAGGAGCATCAGTAAAAACACTGCGGCACGGTTTTGATGAATCGCTTTTTGATACAGAAAAACCAGATTTAGTTGTATTGTCTCCAGGTCCAGGAAGACCGGATGATTTTAAGGTACCTCAAATGGTCGCTACCTGTATGCGCCGCAATATTCCGATATTTGGAGTATGTTTGGGATTGCAAGGCATTGTGGAAGCTTTTGGTGGAGAATTAGGAGTTTTAGATTATCCGCAACACGGCAAACCTTCACGGATTAATGTGACTGACTCGAATTCAGTGATGTTTAAGGATTTACCCGAATCTTTTATAGTCGGTAGATATCATTCCTTGTTTGCATTACCCGAAAAGTTTCCTCAACAGTTGAAGGTGACAGCGATGTCAGAGGACGATGTAATTATGGCGATCGAACATAAAACCTTGCCGATTGCTGCCGTACAGTTTCATCCTGAATCTATTATGACCTTAGCAGGTGAGGTAGGTTTAGCGATGATCAAAAATGTTGTTTATAAGTATACGAAGTCTGGGGAATCCAAGGTTGTTTCTGTTGGTTAGAGTTCGTGAAAAATACAGAGAATGCGGGTGTAACTGCCTGCATTCTTTCGCAAAATTATGAATAAAAAAACCGCAGAGACGCAGAGGGCGCAGAGGAAACAAGTAGAGAGTAGTCAATATTTATTAAGGGACAAAAATATGAAACTTAGCTCGCTGACTTTATCGCTGATATCTGGAACAGTAGCGTTACTGGGTTTAGAGTTAAGTACTACAAAAGTAAATGCTCAAACCACTTTTCCTTTTGAGGCTACTTACAAAACAGAAAGCGTTTTTGAACCGATTCAAGACAACGTATTTAAGTCAACTGTAACAGCGGAAAGTACGAATGCACCCTATGGTTTGACTAAGTTTATAAAAATGAATTATATCGAAAGAAATGATGATGCAGGAGTCCAAATAATAGTTGCAGATGCGACAGAGTTAGGTATTGAAGGATTACCAATTCTCTCCGACACATTTTTTGGTAATGGTGAAGATAAATTATTTGCAACTACTACTGGTAATGTTACACAAAACTTTGAAGATTTTACAACGTCGATTTCCGGCACTACAACTATTGTGGGTGGAGAAGGCAATTTTAAAGGTGCAACGGGGAGTTTAACGCTTTCGGAAAATACGATTTTCGACCCCAATGCAACAACCGAACCTAGAACTACAGGTACAGCCGTATTAACTGGTTCCTTTACAGTACCGCAAAAAGTGCCAGAAGCAGGAAATACTGCAATATTGGTTGGTATGGGAATAATCGGTGCTGGTTTTTTAGTGCATAAACGTCAGAAACCGTCGGTAAGTAATTTATAGATATTAACAATAACCATGGCAGGTTGGTGTCACCTGTTCTTAGAAAGTAATATTATGAATAATGTCTCAACTTTTAATGAAATCAATATGTTAACTAAACCCCGGCACATACTTGACGAGATAGTCTTGCATAAAAAGCAAGAAGTTACTCAAATGCGGTTGGATTTACCTTTAGCTGAGGTGCAACAACAACTACAAGATGCACCGGAGGTACGAGATTTTTTACAAGCTTTGCAAGATAATTCCCACTGTCCTAGTTTGATTGCGGAAGTCAAAAAAGCATCACCGAGTAAAGGAATTATTCGGGAAGATTTTGACCCAGTAAGTATAGCTCAAGCTTATGAAAGAGGAGGTGCTGCTTGCCTTTCCGTTCTCACTGATAGTAAGTTTTTTCAAGGTAGTTTTGATAACTTGCGTAAGGTGAGAAAAAGCGTAGAATTACCGCTATTATGCAAAGAATTTATTATCGACTTATATCAAATATATTTAGCTAGAACTGCGGGTGCTGATGCGGTACTATTAATTGCAGCAATTCTATCTGATGTACAGTTAAAAGATTTTTTGCGAGTAATTCACAGCTTAAAAATGACGGCTTTGGTGGAAGTTCATACAGATAAAGAGTTGGACAGAGTTTTAAGACTTTCCGACATTAAGTTAGTAGGAATTAACAACCGCAACCTCAAAAATTTTACTGTAGATTTAGCAACCACCGAGCAACTAATTTCTCAACGCAAACCGCAATTACAAAGTTTTGGAATTACCGTTGTCAGCGAATCGGGTATATATACACCTGAAGATTTAACCTTCGTGAATAACGCTGGCGCTCGTGCCGTTTTGGTAGGAGAATCTTTAGTTAAGCAACCCGATGTGGAAGATGCGGTAAGGAAGTTGCTGGGGTAAAGAGAGATGGGGGGACAAGGGGACAAGGGGACAAGGGGACAAGGGGACAAGGGGACATTAACTCCTAACCACTAACTCCTAACTCCTAACTCCTAACTCCTAACTCTTAACCACTAACCATTAACTATTATCAACTAACAATATGACTACAATATCTCAACGTTTTGAAGAATTAAGAAAATCCAATACTTGCGCTTTAATTCCCTTTATTACTGCGGGAGATCCGGATTTAGAAACTACTGCAAAAGCTCTGAAAATTTTAGATAAAAATGGTGCTAACTTTATTGAGTTAGGTGTTCCTTATTCCGACCCTTTAGCTGATGGTCCAGTAATTCAAGCTGCTGCTACTCGTGCTTTACAAAATGGTACGAAGTTAGATGATGTTTTGCAAATGTTAAAGACATTAACTCCTCAGTTACAAGCACCGATTATTTTATTTACTTATTACAATCCCATTTTAAATTTAGGGATTAAAGAGTTTTTGAAAAAAGTCGCTGAAGTTGGGGTAAAAGGATTGGTAGTTCCTGATTTACCTTTAGAAGAAGCTGAAAATTTGATACATTCTGCCCAAGAATTTGGTATTGAACTAACTTTGCTTGTAGCCCCTACCAGTTCTAAAGATAGGATAAGTGCGATCGCCAAATATTCTCAGGGTTTTATCTATCTAGTTAGTGTAACCGGCGTTACTGGAATGCGTGCTGGTTTAGAAGACCGAGTAAAAGATTTATTGCAAGAAATGCGCGGAATCACTGATAAAGCTATTGGACTCGGTTTCGGTATATCCGGTGCAGAACAAGCAACTCAAGCCAAAGATTGGGGTGCAGATGCGGTAATCGTTGGTAGCGCATTTGTCAAAAGATTAGCAAACGGTACCCCCGAAGAAGGATTGCGATCGCTCGAAGAACTTTGCAAGGCTTTAAAAGCCGCAATCTCTAACGAACAGTTAACAGTTGTAGGGAAATAAGGTCAAAGGTTTAAGGTCAAAGGTTAGGAGTTAGGAGTTAGGAGTTAGAAGTTAGGAGTTAAAAAATACCAATGCCCAATTACCAATTCCCAATTACCCATTACCAATTACTAAAAGGAATATAAATCAAAATGGTCAGTACTCCAGATATCAATACTAGAATCTCATCAACAGCTCGTCCCGATAATTTGGGAAGATTTGGACAATTTGGCGGAAAGTACGTTCCTGAAACTTTAATGCCCGCACTAAGTGAGTTGGAAACTGCTTACGAAAAGTATCGTCATGACCCCGATTTTAAAGCTGAATTAAATGATTTATTGCGGGATTATGTGGGAAGACCAAGCCCATTGTATTTTGCGGAACGTTTAACCCAACATTACGCAAAACCTGATGGTTCTGGAGCGCAAATTTACTTAAAGCGAGAAGATTTAAATCATACCGGCGCTCATAAAATTAATAATGCTTTAGCTCAGGTGTTGTTAGCAAAACGCATGGGTAAACAAAGGATTATTGCGGAAACGGGAGCCGGTCAGCACGGAGTTGCAACAGCTACTGCTTGCGCTCGCTTTGGATTGAAGTGCGTAATTTTCATGGGTATTCATGACATGGAAAGACAAGCACTCAATGTATTCCGGATGCGGTTGATGGGAGCAGAAGTCAGCCCAGTAGAAGCAGGAACCGGAACTCTTAAAGATGCAACTTCCGAAGCAATCCGCGACTGGGTAACAAATGTAGAAACCACACATTATATCTTAGGTTCTGTTGCAGGTCCTCATCCCTATCCAATGTTGGTACGTGATTATCATGCCATCATCGGTACAGAAACTCGTAATCAATGTCAGGAAAAATGGGGAGGATTACCCGATATTCTGCTAGCTTGCGTCGGTGGTGGCTCCAATGCAATGGGATTATTCCACGAATTCGTGAACGAAGAATCCGTGCGTTTGATTGGAGTTGAAGCAGCAGGTGAAGGTGTAAATACCGAAAAACACGCTGCAACTTTAACCAAAGGAAGAGTCGGTGTATTGCACGGTGCAATGAGTTATTTGCTACAAGATAATGACGGACAAATTATCGAAGCACACTCAATTAGCGCTGGTTTGGACTATCCCGGAGTTGGTCCCGAACACAGTTTTCTCAAAGATATGGGTCGCGCTGAATACTACAGCGTCACCGATGAGGAAGCATTAGCAGCATTTAGAAAGGTTTCAGAATTAGAAGGAATTATTCCCGCATTAGAAACCGCTCATGCTTTTGCTTATTTAGAAACACTGTGTCCTCAATTAGATGGTAGTCCCCGTCTTGTGATCAACTGTTCCGGTAGAGGTGATAAAGACGTACAAACTGTAGCTAAAGTGATTAATCTTTAGTAAATAAAACTTTGTAGAGACGCGAACCCTTGCCTCTCTACATCTACATATCGCGTCTCTACATCTGCCCGAATAACCTTAAATTACCCCAAAAAATCGAATTTATAAATATTTTTCAACAGCGCTTATATTTATTCAAGTCAAAAAATTTAATTCTTCGTTAATTATTAATCCAAAATCCAAAATCTAAAATCTAAAATCGAATGATCCAAACTTTAATTAACAATTCCCAAACTTCGGACACTTCTCGCTGGTCTAATTTATTGGAACAGCTATTAAATAAAGAGTCCCTCAGCGTTAATCAAGCTACCGAATTAATTCAAGGATGGCTCGCAGATCAGATTCCCCCAGTACTTTCCGGCGCAATTTTGACCGCAATTCAAGCCAAAGGAGTTTCCCCAGAAGAATTAGTGGGTATGGCTCAAGTTTTGCAATCTCACTCTTTAGGAGGAATCGAAAATCAAGAATATGAGTTCCCATTAATAGATACTTGCGGAACTGGAGGAGATGGTGCTTCCACTTTCAATATCTCCACCGCTGTCGCTTTTGTCGCTGCTGCTGCCGGGGTAAAAGTTGCCAAACATGGTAATCGTTCGGCTTCGAGTAAAACTGGTTCCGCTGACGTACTGGAAGCATTAGGTATAAATCTACAAGCAGACCCCGAAAAAGTACGGTCTGCGGTTGATGAAATCGGCGTAACATTTTTGTTTGCACCCGGTTGGCATCCGGCTTTAAAACCCGTCGCTCCTTTGCGGAAAACGTTAAAAATACGTACTATTTTTAACTTACTTGGACCATTGGTAAATCCCATGCGTCCGACAGGACAAGTTATCGGAGTATCCGATCCGTTTTTAGTCCAAACAATTGCTCAAGCTTTATCACAATTAGGAATTCGTCGAGGAATAGTAATTCACGGACGAGAAAGGTTAGATGAAGGTGGTTTAGGTGATGTCAATGATGTAGCAATTGTAGAGAATCAACAAGTAAATTTACTAGAGTTAACCGCTGAGAAATTAGGTTTAAATCCCGCACCAATTAGCGCTTTGAAAGGTGGAGAAGTTCAAGAAAACGCCGAAATTTTGCAAGCTGTTTTACAAGGAAAAGGAACACAAGCTCAACAAGATGTAGTTGCTTTAAATACAGCTTTAGCGCTTTACGTTGCAGAAGCAGTTGATGATGGAAAAGATATTTTAGAACGTTGTACTAAAGGTGTTGTGATTGCTAAAGACGTTCTAAAAAGTGGGGAAGCTTGGAAGAAATTAGAACAGCTTGCTGAGTTTTTACAATAAGTAGATAGTTGACAGTTGGCTTTGCTGAATCCGGGTGTGAATTTAGATTTTGAGACGTTACAGTGTAACGTCTCTACATAGATTGGTTCTAAATTGTCATATATGATTTAGGATAGCCATAACTTTTTTTTTAGACAGGACTTACAAAGACTGGTGTTAATCAGATTTATCGTTACAGTATTATCAATATATAGTTTCTCTTAACCTAAATTTAACTAATTAATTAAACAGAATATTTGTAATTTAATTAATTTTAATTTTATCAAACAAAGCATTTTGTAATTTTTATTACTAGATATTTTCTATCTATCTATATAATAAGCTAAAAAGCCTTTAATTTATATATTCAAATTTTATTTAAGTCTTGTAGCGCGGACTCGACAGCCTGCTAGAAAAATACAACTTAAATGCGCGACAACTTATCAAGTCCGGATGATTAGTTATTATTTCCTATTATCTATTCCCTCTAAATGATATTTCAGATTAATTGAAATGTGATGTATCAAAAAAAATATCTAAAGAAACGAAAGAATAATCAAAATATTATTCATAGTATTTAACATAGAAATAAATTATCTTGAATATGTACGTTCTGCATCTAAGTCTATAAGTGGAGTCTAAGAGTACATTTACCCTGTTTTTTTTCTGATTAGGCAGATTGATTAGAAAAGGAATAACTTAGATATTCATCAATACATCTAACTTTAATTAGAACATTATTGTTAGTAGATTATCAACCAATAATCTTTATTAAAGAAATTAGGAAACATTGTCATATTTAGTTTCTTGATTTAGTCAAAAATCCCAACATAGGAGAATCATTAACAATGGAAGAGCAAACAAATACTCAACCAAATATCGGTCCGTTCTCTCGTCTACTTGAGATTAAAGGCGCAGATGGAAAAAATATCGGAATTGAAGATATATTCGGCAATCTTGGCGGTTCTGGTGGTGAAAACCCCTTCGGTGGTGGTGAAGGTGGTCCTCCTGCTGACTTAGATATAAGTGAATTACCTTATGGTGGTAATCCTTTCGCTGGAGATAACTTCTGGAACATATTCGCAGGTGGCGTAAACCCCACACAAAGTGATTTCAGCGGTTCCAATCCATTTGCTGGTGATCAAGGTGGTGGAATGTCATTTGGTGGCGGTTCCAATCCATTTGCTGGTGATCAAGGTGGTGGAATGTCATTTGGTGGCGGTTCCAATCCATTCTCTGGTGGTGAAAGCGGCGGAATGTCATTTGGCGGTGGTTCCAATCCATTTGCTGGTGGTGAAAGCGGCGGAATGTCATTTGGCGGTGGTTCCAATCCATTTGCTGGTGGTGAAAGCGGCGGAATGTCATTTGGCGGTGGTTCCAATCCATTTGCTGGTGGTGAAAGCGGCGGAATGTCATTTGGCGGTGGTTCCAATCCATTTGCTGGTGGTGAAAGCGGCGGAATCTCATTTGGCGGCGGTTCCAATCCATTCTCAGGTGGTGGGATGTCATTTGGTGGCGGCGGTTTCGGCGGTCGTTAATAGTTTGTTGCAATTGAATACTTCAGATTTAGCTAACAATATGATGGGGACTGTAAGTAATTATTTCATTAGTGAATAATTCACAGTCAATTAGATCATTTTGCAGCATTGTAGAGACGTAACATTGTTACGTCTCTTCTCAATTTATCCAAATAACTTTATCGTAAAAAGTTATGGCTACTTCTATAATTTTTAACCGTTATTCCCAGGAGAATATTATCAATGGAATCTTTCGACTTGAATTCTATTAATCAAATTAATAGCAAAAATATTGACATTACAGATACATTTATGAGTAGCAGTAAGGCTTTTTCTACTAGTAGCAATTCATCAAAAGGTAAACTCAAATCTACCCTTGAGATTGGTAACATCATTATTGGTAATGGACAATGGATAATCGATGATGAAACCATGCGACAGTCGTTAATTTCAGAAGTAAAATCTGATGTTGACGAAAGGATTGATTCCCTGTTCACAAAACTGCGCGATCGATTACCGTTGGATGAGAAAAAACAAGACTCAGCAGGTAATCCGTTTACAGATGAAAATCCGTTTGCTGATGGAAAAAATCCTTTTGGTGAGGGAGAATTTACACCACCACCAGCTTATCAAGGATTACAATCAACCATGGGAGAAAATTTCCCATTACCTTCACAAGAAATTGTAGATAACATTAAATCTGTTCAAGATGAGAATACTGTTGTAGAAGAAAATTTATCTACAGATAAGAGTGATAATTCATTCACAAATTATCAAGACTCCAATTCTAGTGGAGGAAATGAAGCAGGAAATCCCTTTGCTGGTGGTGGAGAAGGTGGAAATCCTTTTGCAGAAAATGGAGAGGCTTCACCATCTTTTAATATAGTAGGAATGATTGCTGGTGAAGAGTTGCCATTCTTAAATGCTGGTGAAAATGAATCCAATTACAGCAGCATACCCAATCAATCAACAGCTAAAACTTTAAGAGTTGTCAGGGATAATTTATTAAGAATCAACGCCAATTTTAATTATCCTGGTACTTTTGGTAATGGAAACAATACACCCTTACAAACACCAAATGATTTATTGACGCTGTTTCGGAACGATATGTTCAGCTTCAATAATACTGCAAATTCTTTTCAGGAATTAGTCGGTGATGATAATCCCTTTGCTAGCGGTGAATTCAATCCTTTTGGTGAAGGTACTTTAGCACAAGAAATTCCTTTTGATATTTTAAGTGTTGCTTTAGATGGGTTATTACCATTCAACGGTTCTGAAAATGTATTTAGCACTCCTGAAGGTGAGATTCCAATCGGTAACGGGAATCGAGACTTTGGTAGTGAAAATGCAGTTATCGGTAATGCTAATTGGAATTATGGTAATTTAAATGCAACTATTGGTAATGGTAACTGGAATTGGGATGGTACAACTAATAATACAACCGTTGGTAATGGTAACTGGCATCTAGATTTTAGTGTTGACAATAAAACTGTTGGGAATGGTAATTGGTATTGGGATTCCAGCAGTGAAAATACAACCCTTGGTAATGGGAATTGGCACTTTGGAGAGAATAATACAACCATTGGTAATGGTAACTGGAATTTCGGTAATAATAATACAATAATTGGAAACGGAAATCGAGTTTATACCGATAATAGTATTGTCATTGGTAATGGTAATTGGTCGGTTGTAATTGATAAATCAGCCGAAATTGGTGATGGTTTCTTGGGTGAATTAGAAACTATAGCGATGGGAATTGGTGTTAAGAAAAGTGCTGATATGCTTGTTGATACAGTAATGAATAAAATGGGTGAAATTTTCCAACCATTAACCGAAAATTTTGACGAATCAGCCTTTAATACTTATAAGGAACAGTTTCTTGATTCTGGTAGTAATATGAGTTTTCTTTCTACTTGATTAGGAAAGTAAAAGAGTTATAAAAAAACTTTACTAGACACAGGGAAAAATTTGCAGAGCAGAAAACTTCCCTTCAAAATGAGGGGAGGTATTCTCTGAATGTATAACTTTTCAAGCTAGAGTATGCAGAGGGCAAATGCGAAGAATAAATCGTATACTACGGGTCTAACAGTCCGTTGTTTTATAATAAACTTTTGCATAAATACTCCCTAAACTTTCTCCATGAGCATGAAATTAAATCGAGTAGATGCTGTTATCGTCACACTATAAACCAAGCAAACTTTGTAAGATATTCTTTTGTAACCAGCCTTTTCTAGATAAATCGGAATTTTATTCCAACTTTTAATTTTAAATTCATCCTCATTCAAATTAATTAATAGCTCCTCCAAATATCTATATAAACCATTAGATAAAGCTACTCTGACTGAATTAGAATTTTTAGCCTGATAAAGCTTCTCTGCGATTTCTCCGGGGCTATAACCGCACAATATTCCGCGTAAAAGTTTCTTCTCTGTTGGGGTTAATCTCTTACGTTTGGCAGATGATAAATCTATATATAATTTATCCAAATCCCAATGATTTATCGCTTCGATAAATTCTTCTGATTGATAAGTAGAATTGAGAGCCATAATATTTAATTATCTGAGAACACACATAAGAATAATTTACCCTATTTATTTACATGGTAGTCAAAGATAAATTTCTAAGTACAATTGTAATTTGTAATAGTTAGTAATATTATTTGATGTGATAATTGTGTATAGTCCTAAAACTCTGTATACCTCCGCGCTTTCATTTGCGCTTCTCGGCCTTAAAAGATAAATTATTTTAGTCACAAAGGATTTGATATAATTTAGCGCTAAAGCATAACTACCAACCTATGACCAAAATCATCTTAGATACAGATCCTGGTGGTGATGATATATTCGCCCTATTATGGCTGCAAAGTTTGGTAAAACAAGGTAAAGCAGAATTAATTGCAGTTACTACAGCCGAAGGTAATGTCGATGCTAAACAAACTTTTATTAATGCTAGTAAAGTTTTGAGTTTAGGAGGATTTGAGCAAGTAGAATTAGGTCGAGGAGTAACAGTAAAAAACTCCAAAATTGCCGATGCTGCTTATATTCACGGTATGGATGGTATGGGTAATATTTCTGATGATTTACCCGCAGCTAAACATAATTTTGATAGTGCAATTTATTCCGATGATTTAATCATAACGAAACTAAATGCTTATCCTGGAGAAATTACTATCCTTGCAGTTGCACCTTTAACTAATTTAGCTGCTGCTGAAACCAAAAGTCCCGGTATTTTAAAAAAAGCCAAAGAAATTGTGATTATGGGGGGTGCTTTCAAAGTTCCGGGAAATGTTACTCCTTACGCCGAATTTAATATTATATATAACTCACAAGCAGCAGCAAAAGTATTTACTAGCCGTAATGATATTGTAGTTTTACCTTTGGATATCACTCAAGAATTAATTTTTACTCCAGAAATGGCTGAGGATATGATTCGTAATTCACAAAGTTATTTAACCAAGTTTTTATCTCGATTATGTAACTTTATGACATCAGCTTCTCTGAGATATCGTCAAACCAAAGGAATAAAAGGTTTTTTAGTTCATGATGGTGCGACTGTTGCCTATTTATTTTATCCGGAAACTTTACTATTTCGTCGGGCTTTAGTAGAGATTGAAACTCAAGGTGATTATACTCAAGGAGCAACTCTTTTTGATCAGAGATTCAATCCTAAAACTCACGCTAATGCTTGGGTTGCTTTACAGGTAGATAAGGTTGGTTTGTTAGCAAGTTTGATAGAGGATTTGAGTTTTTTAGGGAATTGGTAATTGGTAATGGAGAATTAAATCCGTGAAATCCGTGAAATCCATTCCAATCCGCTTGGTAATTGCTAATTGGTAATAGGTAATTGGTAATGGAGAATTAAATCCGTGAAATCCGTGAAATCCATTCCAATCCGCTTGGTAATTGCTAATTGGTAATAGGTAATTGGTAATGGAGAATTAAATCCGTGAAATCCGTGAAATCCATTCCAATCCGCGATCGATTTTTTAACCATTAAACCTATACATTATCACCTTAGCTTTAGCATCTTCCTCCACAAACACTAAATACTCACCATTTTGACGTTGAAAAGCTCGCACTCCATAAGGTATATCAACCCAACCAGTTTCTTCAAATACTTCTGCCCCTGGTTTCAAAATTCTCACCTGTCTCCCTGTCTTCGCATCATAAACGTACACTTCCGCTTTCTTCACAGTAACAGCAAATACATAGTCTCCCGCTATACTCATTGCCGCTGGATTCAATACTTCTGGAGGTGCGCTTTTATCAACAGGAAGCACTATCCGCCATTTTGGGGTACGATTTCCTTTACTCCAATTATCGTAACGAGCAATTTCCGAGCCGATTAATTTCGCATAATCACCGTTAATTGCAGGATTATCTGGAGTGTAACCCGATAAATACATGGTGTCGGTTTCGGGAAAATATTCTATCCTGCGTAAGTCACCAAATATTTGCGGGTGACTGATTTTTTCCATCTTGCTGTAACTGTAGATGGGATTTCCATTTTTATCTAATCCTTGTAAAGGAAAATGACGAATCCCTACACCATCTTGAGTACGTAAAGTTTTCCAAACGTCGCCTTTACTATCTACCCACCATCCTCCAATATAAGGATGATCTTCACTTTTATCGTATTCGTCTTGGTCAAATGCACCGTTACCGTTTTTATCGCGCCAAATCCATTCTCCTTTCAAAGGTTGAAAAGGAGGGAAATCCTTTCCTAAAGCTGGTTTACCATTTGGATGAGTACCGACAAACATTCCTGAAGGTATGGCAATTTCACCATCGGTTTGTCGATTGAAACGGTAAATTTGCAGCATTCCATTGTACATATTTGTCAGGTACAAAAAAGTTTTACCCTGGATATGACGGACAAATGGAGCATCGGGTGCAGTATGCAAACGAGGATCTTGGGGATATTTAAAAGCGTTTAAAGTATAACCTTTATAAGTTGCTTCTTTCCCGGCTGGCTTATTATAATCCATGATGAAGCGTTCATTCTTAGTATACACATCCAAGCCGTTTGTTGTTGGGTCTACATCACCATTATCAATAAATTGCAATCCTAATAACTTCCACTCTAATTTACCTGATGGGGAAAACTTGCGTAAATCTACTCCAGAGCGTTCAAATCCATCATTACTAATATAAACATTTCCCCAGCTGTCGCTACCAACTCCTGAAATACCGTAAAATTTTAAATCTTTAATTTCTCCAGGAATCTCCGCATAAATTCCACCTTTAACACCAAAAGTATTAATTAGTTTTGGCTGATTAGTAATATCGTAAATCAAAATTTGCTGGTTAATACCATTCTCTGCAACCAAAAGTCTATCGCGATTATCGACAGCAATTGCACTGGGTTTATCTAATCCTGAAACTACTTGTGATAATAGTTTACCTTGTTTTGCATAATGGACAATCTTCTGATTTGCAATTATCCATAAATTACCTTTTTTATCAACAGTAATATTTCCAGGTTTTTCTAAACTAAAACTGCGTAACTCCTGCATTGTTTCGGTGTCGTAAACCCGCACTTTATTTGCTGCACTATCGCTGACAAATAGCTCTCTGCCTAAAGTTGCGAGTCCCGTAACCTCCGAATCGTTACTCACAATTAACATACTTTTATCCCACCCTTTACCATTAGTAAAAGGTGCAGTTTTGCCATTTAAATAGTAGCGTCTTACACAATACCAATTCGTTCCTTTGGGGGGAAATCCATCTTTTTTCTCATCGATTTCCGATTGCTTCATTGCTACATAGATATATTTCTTGTCTGCGGTAATCGCAACTCCACCGTTTCTTCCCCATCCATGTAAATCATCAGCTTTTCCAACTACATCTCCATTGCGATAAATCCCGACTTCCCTACCTGCTTCATCCCACAAACTATTCGTATAAATAGTTCCATCTGGTGCAACATACATCCCACTAATTTGAATTTGTACCCACTTATCACCACCACCAAAACTATTCCCAATCCAAGAAGTTCTATAACCAGATGAAGAAGCCGCAGGAGTTACATTTCCATCCAAATGTATTATAACTACCATTGAAACAGCTAATGCAGTACTTACAAATAAGAGAAATTTCTCCGTTTTACCATATCTAATATTGCCCGAAAAAATTAAGCTTTTGATATACAAATACAATTTAGTCAATCTTTTTAGAAAATTATTTTTCATAAACTATTTTTATTAATTAATTGCTATTTATAACGAAATAATTCAAATTATCTATCATAACCATCAATTCAAATTATCAACGCTTTACTAATTTAACTTTTACAATATATTATGTTGAATAATTAGAACTCATTTTAAGCTGTTATGCATTTAATTTGTATTTGACTAGCGATCTGTTCCGCCCGCACTACAAGAATTTGATATTTTTTTTTACAATTTAGCTGCACATCAGCTTACCTCTTTGCTTTGTTCGTCTCTAGTCAAGTTTTTTAGATTCAGTAATCTTCTATTGAAAAATAACAATTTGATTTACATCTTATTTTAGACAAATCTAAATAATCATTGAACAACCTAAATCAAAACCAATAAAATCAAACATTTAATTTTTGTAAATCACCTCTACTTGATGCCCAGCCTAAGTTTTGTAATTCAGCTTTCAATAATCAGAATAATCACGAATCGCAAAATGAAGGCTTGTTTTACATAAAATTCATCAAAGCAACACAATATTTTTAAATAAAAAACAACTATTTTTATTTATGCCCTAGAAAAAATAGATAATATTGATTGTATTTATTTGGATTACAAGTATATTTGTATACAGGATTGTGTAAAATTGAATTGTTTTGTTGTGAATAGCTTAGCTGTAGTGAACTGTAAATTATTAATATTATTTAATAGTGTTTAAGTAATATCTTGCAGCGATGAGAAATATTCTATTAGTTAGTTATACAGGAGCATAAAAAGTGATATGTAGTGAAAATAACCATACATCAGTAAAGCCTGCATCAATACTTTGCTTGGGTTTGGGGTGGTTTCCCAAAACTCCCGGAGGTTTAGAAAGGTATGTTTACGAACTTACACTGAGATTAGCCAACAATAAAGACCAAATAGAATTATGTGGAGTAGGTTTACCTGAAAATCAAACTAACCTACCCATGAAGATGACAAATTTAGCTGCACCAGACACAAGCATATTGCAAAGATTGTGGTCGGTGAGAAATAACTTTAAAAAAACTAGAAAAACCAAGCCAGACGCAATAAACTTGCATTTTGCCTTGTATAGTCTGCCAATATTGGACTTATTGCCAGCAGATGTGCCAATAACCTTTAATTTTCATGGTCCTTGGGCTTCAGAATCTCAGGAAGAAGGAGTTGGTAATATCAAAGCTTTGCTGAAAAAAACCTTCGTAGAACAAAGAATATATCAACGCTGCGATCGCTTTATAGTTCTGAGTAAAGCCTTCGGTAATATTTTGCATCAACAATACCAAATACCCTGGGAGAAAATTCACGTAATTCCCGGTGGAGTTGATATTAATAGCTTTAAACCAGACTTATCAATCCAACAAGCACGTACCAAACTGGAATGGGCATTAGAACGTCCGACATTGTTTACATCCAGACGTTTAGTACATCGTGTTGGACTTGATAAATTACTCTTGGCTATAGCTCAAATTAAACCAAAAATTCCCGATATTTATTTGGCGATCGCCGGACGAGGACCTTTACAAACTAGTTTACAACAACAAGTTACAGAATTAGGACTTGAAGATAACGTGAATTTTTTAGGTTTCCTACCCGACGAACTCCTACCAGTAGCTTATCAAGCAGCAGACGTATCAATAATGCCTTCACAATCCTTTGAAGGTTTTGGATTAGCAATTGTAGAATCCCTCGCTTGTGGTACCCCGGTAATATGTACCCCCGTCGGTGGAATGCCAGAAATTCTCGAATCATTTTCACCCCAATTGATTACAGAATCAATAGAAGTAAGCGCGATCGCGAACAAATTAGAGCAAGTATTAAACGGAGAAATCACCAAACCTTCATCAGAAGAATGTCGTGCATATGCAGTCAACTACTTCGATTGGGATAAAATCGCGTTGCAAGTGAGGAATGTGATATTAGCTTAAAAGGGAATAGGGAAAAGTGAAGTATAGTGCCATAGATTCAATATTCAATTAGGATTCTTATAGTATGGAAGAAATCTCAATTATGAAATTAAGTGTTATAATACCGTGCTTTAACGCCGCCGATACAATCGATGTGCAATTAGAAGCACTAACACAACAAAAGTGGTCAGAACCTTGGGAAATCATTATTGCTGATAACGGCTCAACAGATGAAACAATCAAAATTGTGCAAAGTTATCAAGAACGTTTGCCTAACTTAAAGATAGTTGATGCATCTAAACAACGAGGAGCCGCTCACGCTCGTAATGTTGGTGCTAGTGCTGCTAACTCAGAAGCATTAGCTTTTTGTGATGCTGACGACGAAATCGCTCCCGGTTGGGTAGCAGCGATGGGTGAAGCTTTGAATAAATATGAATTAGTAGGTGGACGAGACGAACACTGGAAACTAAACGAACCCTGGTTAGTCAAAACTTACGGATGTGAGAACGGTTTTGGAGTTGGTTTTGAGCATCCCTATTTACCGTTAATTAGTGGAAATAACTTTGGTGTTAAACGTCAACTTCACCAAGCTGTTGGTGGTTTTGATGAAAATATTGCCATCCTCGATGACGTTGATTATGGTTGGAGAATTCAACACCAAGGAATTAAACCTCACGAAGTAAAGGATGCGTTAATTCATTTTCGCTTTCGTAACACTATTAAAGATATTTGTCTTCGAGCTTGGAAAATGGGTTGTCAAGAAGCATTAATGTACAAAAAGCATCGTTCTATGGGAATGCCTCAACTAATTTCCTGGAAAACTATGATTAAAACAGCAATAATCTTTCCCATCCGTTTTTTAACAAGAGTTGGCGACAAAGCGACATTAACACAAACTTTAATGGATTTAGCTTGGCGGGGAGGTCAATTACAAGGTTGCTTCAAATATAACTATTTACCTTGGTAAGTTGACAGTTATCAGTTATCAGTTATCAGTTATCAGTTGACAGTTAAAAGTTATTAATTACCCATTACCAATTACCAATTCCCAATTACCTTTATAAAAATGAAAATACTATTTTTAGACCAAAGCGGGAAACCTGGTGGTGCTGAATTATGCTTAATCGATATTGCTAAACCCTATCAAAAAAATTGTTTGGTGGGATTATTCGCTGATGGTTCCTTTAAGGATTTACTAGAAAAAAATCAGATTCCGGTAGAGGTTTTAACTAATCAAAACATACAGGTAAAAAAAGAAAGTTCTCTAACTCAAGGATTAGCAAGTATTACTCAAATTGCACCTTTAATCAATAAAGTCGTAAAAATTGCTCGTAATTATGATTTAATTTACGCGAATACCCAAAAAGCATTAGTTATTGGTGCAATTGCTAGCTTTTTCAGTGGTCGTCCCTTAGTATTTCACCTACACGATATTCTTTCACCAGAACACTTTAGTCAAACAAACCGCCGTATTGCTGTGAATGCGGCAAACCGTGCATCCTTAATAATTGCTAATTCTCAAGCTAGTAAAAAAGCCTTTATCGCAGCCGGAGGAAAAGGTGATAAAGTAGAAGTAATTTACAACGGTTTTGACCCACAAAATTATATAACTCAAGAATATATAATTAAACAACTTAGACAAACATTAGAACTCGATGATAAATTTATCGTCGGACATTTCAGCCGTCTTTCACCTTGGAAAGGACAGCATATATTAATTGAAGCACTAGCAAAATGTCCGCCAGAAGTCGCGGTAATTTTAGTAGGAGATGCTTTATTTGGTGAACAAGATTACGTCAAACAATTGCATCAACAAATCGATGAATTACAACTACAAAACCGAGTTAAATTCTTAGGTTTTCGTAACGATATTCCCCAATTGATGGCTGCTTGTGACCTAGTTGCTCATACCTCCACCGCTGCCGAACCTTTTGGAAGAGTAATTGTAGAAGCCATGCTCTCAGGAACACCCGTAGTTGCAGCAGCAGCCGGAGGTGCTGTTGAGTTAGTAGAACCTGGTATAAATGGCTTTCTCACAACTCCGGGAAATCACCAGGAACTTACCGACGTGATTAACACCTGTCTTCAAGACAAGCAAAAGACTGCCGATATTGCCCAAACAGCCCGCAACACCGCCAGTCAACATTTTAATGTAGCAAATATTAATCAGCAAATCGCTCAATTACTACAAAAATTATAAATTGGTAAGTTGTTACGCATTTAATTTATATTTTTCTAGCGGGCTTTCCGGCCCGCACTACAAGACTTTAATGAAATTTGAATATACAAATTAAACGCTTTTTAGCTTAATTGGTAATTGGTAACTGTCAATTGTCCACTGTCAACTGTCAACTGTCAACTAACTTTACGCAGCTTCTCTTAACTGCGGCTTTTGTGATACTTCCGCAAATGTTAACTGTAGCTGTTCCGCTACTGGTACTTTCTCTTCCTGCAAAACTTCTACGTTAATATTTACGCTGATCAAATAATTACCCCCATCAGCATCAACAGTTTCTGCGATTAATTTTGCAATATCGGGACGCTTAGAACTAAGCACGTCACGCAAAATACATCTATCCCATTCGTGCTTAGCTGTTGGGTTGATACTGAGAATAAAGTGTTTAACCATAGGACAAATTTCTATTTATCTTCTCAAAGACTTCTATTGAGTCGTTTATTCTATTTTAGTACATTTGTATTAAAATGCCAATCTTCCTTGAGGAGTAGACGAACTCGTGTGGTGAGAAGTAGTGCGTTACCCTAACAGCAAGCTGAACACGTAGCGTGTCCGTAAGGACATACCGAAAAGCTCGCTAATATTACAAAAATTAAATATTTCAAATAAAAATCCGACTTCTTGATATTTGTTGCTAAGGGATGAGATGAGTTTATTCCTACAGTGAGAGTAAAGATGCAGCGATAACATCTATTGTGTTTACTAGTACTCCTTGGGTTGTGGCTGACGCAATTAAAAATGCTTAGAGTTAATTTCATTCCCCAGTCCTTGGACTAGTTAATACTCGTCAAAAACATCGTTTTAATTGTCGGAAACTCAGAGGAAAATCATCATGAAATTGACTAACTTATCCAAAACTCTCTGTACTAGTGCTTTTGCTGTTAGTTTAGCCGCTTTACCTTTATCCCTTCCTGCTTCTGCTCAAACACAAACTTTCAGTCCTGATACAACTACAACAACAGTTCAACAACGAGACAATGATGGATTTGATTGGGGATGGCTAGGTTTGTTAGGTTTGATTGGTTTAGCAGGATTAACAGGTCGTAACAAACGTAATGATACAGTTGCTTATCGTGACCCTAACGATGTTAGTGGAACTGGTACTACAGGAACAACCACCAGATATTAATAAGTTAAAGGTAATAGTTAACGGTTAACAGTTAACCGTTAACTGAATTTAACCAAACCGATTGTTGTAGTACCGGAATGGAAATTCCGGCTTTATCAAAAGCGACTTTCAGACGACGACGGAATTCTCTAGCTACATCCCATTGTTTGAGAGGTTGAGTTTTAATCCAGACGCGAATCATCAAACCGCGATCGCCAAAGTTATCGATTCCTAAAACTTCAGGTGGTTCGATAATTTGATTATCCCATCGCGCATCTCTATCCATCTCTAAACCCACAGTTTCAATTAATTCCAAAGCTTCGTCAATATTGGCTTGATAAGCAATCGGAATAGTTAGGTCAGCCCGAGACCAGCGACTCGAAAGGTTAGCAACTATTTTTATTTCACTATTCGGAATTGTAATCAAACGTCCTTCTGCATCCCGTAACTGAGTTATTCGCAAGTTAAGATTTTCTACTAATCCCCCCACATCACCCACTGTAATTACATCACCCAAAGCGTACTGGTCTTCCACAATAATTAAGAAGCCATTAATTGCATCTTTAATCAAGCTTTGGGAAGCGAGGGAAACTGCTACACCAATTAAACTTGCACCAGCTAACAAGGGAATGATATCTATTCCTAAAGCTGTCAGAGCGACCAAAATACCAATTGCCACCAAGATTAAAGCAGCAATACTTTTTGATACGCCGGAAAAAGTAGAAACCCGTAGTTGTAGTCTGGCAGAAGTTTCTGGAGTTAACATAGTACTACTTTCAACAAAAGCAGATGTGAAACGGTCAATTAACAGATAAATGAGGCGGATAGCTACATAAGTTGCCAGTCCTACGATACCTAATCTCAAAGGAATCCGCAACAGCGCAATAATTCCCACTTCAATTGGACGTGTGTAAGGAAATAAACTCAGTATTATTAAACTTCCCCCAATCCAAATAGCAGCTTGAATAAGTTGAAGGAGTCGTCGCTTTACTTCTAAAATATGCCGATTTTGTTGATGACTCAATTGTGTGGTAATTGGTTTATTGGCTCGTGTATCTGGAGGGGGTGGCTTCAACATAAAATCTCGTTTGGAACGTTGTGAGAAACGTCGGATACCCCAACTCAGAATAATCATTCCAGCACCAATAGCCAAGGCTATTTGACTTTGACTAATAATAAATTGCGATTGTCGCTCGAATTTGGCTTGTTTCAAACTATCTTCAATATCTCTTTGAAGATTCTCAGCCAAAATTTCCGGTTCTAGCTGTCGTAGTTGTGCATCTTCTGGGGTAACAGTTAAAAGATATTGGTCGTTGATATAAATGACTGGTAATCTGTTTCGAGTGCGAACCTCAACATTAAGTGTGTCATCACTTGAGCGAAAGTAATTTTGACTGATTTGGGCTATATTTTGATTTATATTTCGCAAACGCTCGCTTATAGTGGCTCTGGGAGCAGTTATTTGGAACAAACGCCGACCATCTAAGTAAACCCAACCATTAGCAACTTGATTTTCCGAGTTTTCAGTATCCCACGAAGGTGCTTGTAGTTGAGGTAAAAAGGGAATTTGCGCCATTCCTACCTTAGTACTTACCCCAACAGTGATCAATATGGAACACAAAGCGATAATAATAAATCGATAGCGCAATCAATATCTCCTTTTTTTATAGTTAACTGAAATCGATTTTGACAAATAATTGTTGTAAATATACCTATCGATAGGTGAGTTTTTAATCACTTAGTATAAATTTATTTGATATCAGCTTCCTCGGAGCGCCCTTTTCGCTCCCGCAATAATATGAAAAAAGTACTTTAGTACTGTTCCCCCAAACTCCCCAACCCAACTCCCAGACCAATCGGTAATAGGTAATTACCAGTTATCAACAACCAATTACCAATCCTTAATTATTTTCTGGTAGACTGGGGAGTGTCTTACACATCAATGCCATAAGCGAAAACCAAGCTAGTAGGTATTATGTAGCAAGAAAAACATTTGGGTCTTTGGAACCAGGACTCCTGCCCTTGGAGGGAATGTTAGACTAACAGAACTACATAGTTCTGAATGCTATTCCTGATGAATTGGGAAGCTCCGTCCGTCTATACGGCGGAGGGAGTAGTTCACACTAGTAAAGTGCGTTTAGTTAAACGCAAAATTCTTATTCAAAAGAGGACTATTTAATGACTGCAACAACTCCCAGATTAAAGCACGAGGTTAAAGACCTCGGCTTAGCTGCTTTGGGAAGACAACGTATCGAATGGGCTGGACGAGAAATGCCTGTTCTCCGACAAGTTCGCGATCGCTTTGCTCAAGAAAAGCCTTTCGCTGGACTGCGTTTAGTCGCTTGTTCTCACATCACTACAGAAACAGCACATTTGGCGATCGCGCTGAAAGCTGGTGGTGCAGATGCGCTGCTAATTGCTAGTAATCCCCTATCAACTCAAGACGATGTAGCTGCAAGTCTAGTAGCAGACCACGAAATACCAGTTTTTGCTATCAAAGGTGAAGATAACGCAACTTACGAACGTCACGTTCAAATTGCTTTAGACCACCGTCCCAACATTATCATTGATGATGGTTCTGATGTAGTTGCGACTTTGGTTAAAGAGCGTCAGCACCAACTTTCCGATATTATCGGTACCACCGAAGAAACTACAACCGGAATTGTGCGTTTGCGTGCCATGTTAAATGATGGCGTACTAACATTCCCGGCGATCAATGTCAACGACGCTGACACCAAACATTTCTTTGATAACCGCTACGGTACCGGGCAATCAACTCTCGATGGAATTATCCGCGCTACCAATATTTTATTAGCTGGTAAGTGCATTGTTGTTGCTGGTTACGGTTGGTGCGGTAAAGGCTGTGCGCTCCGTGCTAGAGGTATGGGTGGAAATATCATCGTTACTGAAATTGACCCCATCAGAGCTATTGAAGCAGTAATGGATGGTTTCCGCGTCATGCCAATGGCAGAAGCTGCATCCCAAGGTGATTTATTCATCACCGTAACTGGTAACAAGCACGTAATTCGTCCCGAACACTTCGATGTCATGAAGGATGGTGCGATTGTTTGTAACTCCGGTCACTTCGACATTGAAATTGACCTCAAATCCTTGGGTGCCAAAGCGCAACAAGTCAAGGATGTTCGTCCTTTCACTCAAGAGTATAAGTTACCCAGTGGCAAATCGGTTATTGTCCTCGGTGAAGGACGTTTGATCAACCTTTCAGCCGCAGAAGGACACCCCAGCGCTGTAATGGATATGAGCTTTGCAAACCAAGCTTTGGGTTGTGAATACCTTGCTAAGAACAAAGGTAAACTCGAACCCGGTTTGTACTCTATTCCCGAAGAAGTAGACAAGGAAATTGCTCGCTTGAAGTTGGAAGCTATGGGAATCAAAATTGATACTCTCACCAGCGCACAAATTGAGTACATGAATTCCTGGACTTCCGGAACCTAATTTTCTCAGTAAACAGTGATGTATGAAGCTTGTCCTTCGTAACATACAATCATCGGTTGATATGCTTCACACCATACACCGTCGCAACTGACAACTGATAACTGACAACGGGCTACAATGCCCGTTTTTTTTTTGCTCAGTAATATTAACTAGAATGATTATTTTTTCTCACAGATATTTAACAGATATTTAATTTAAAAACCCGACTTCTGATTTTAGTCATGTATTAAACTTTTCAAAGACAATAATCTAATGTTAGCTAAAACTTGAACTTTTATTAAATTGGTACGTAAAAGCACTTCACGGATTTGTATCAAAAAGCTATAATTGTTTTTCGTTTTCGGCAGATCCAATGTAAAAAATTATGCCTAGCAAAGAGCGTATGAATATAAAGTTTGCGGAAATCGTCAATTTGTTATCAAAACAAGTTAATGTGATTGGCGATAGGCGAAGCCGACACCTCCTGGTGTATCGCTGTTCAAATTTATTCTGGATTTCCAGAGTAGCTGATGTTGAAGTTGACTTAGAAGATTTACAGAAAGTCGTGATTCATTTAAAAGATGCTGTAGATGTGATGAAACCATTAGAAACGTCTACTAGCAAAATTCAATTACACGACTTTACCTCTGTTTTTGTATTTTTAGAATCAGCTAGAAATGTATTATTTAGGACAAAAATTCTCAATGCAGCAACAGCAATGGATAAAGTAATCAAAAATATCAAAAAAGTGTGCAAAATAGAATCGAAAAAGCACCAGAAAAGGTTGATTTCAGAAATATTAAATTCTTTGAATCAGGTGTTATATTCCATCGAAAAATCAATATCTCATGTTGTAGCACCAATAGTTACTCATATGACTTATGAGCAATTATTGTCGAAACTCACAGCTTATTCGTCAAATGCAGCTTTTTAACTTAGAGGATATGAGCAATTGCATTGACAAGGAATAAATATTTGATTTCTAGGTGTAATCTACCAACTTATTAACGAGACTTAAAAGCGATTAATAGCCACTTATAACTATTAGAGTTCCCATTTATTCTACCAATTTACAGCATAACCAGACTTGAATATTGTAGAGACGCAATAGTATAGGCATCTCTACCCGGATTTCGACGATAAATCTTGATTAATCCGCAGAACTGCGATAACCATAGAAATTGACGCTATAGTCAGTTATCCGTACTCCTGTCTTTTCCTCTACAGAGCGAATCACTTCTTCAGGTAATTCCAAATGAACGTCTAGAATTTGATTCGTATCCAAACAATTGACATGACTGTGAGAATCGCTGATATTTCCGTACAAACGTCCATCACAGCGCTCAATACATTCAATGATACCCCCAGACGATAGCGCTTCTAAATTTTGATAAACAGATGTATGTCCAATTTCCTTACCTTCTAAATTGAGCCTGTCGTAAATTTCACGAGCGGAGAGATGTTCGTTTGCTTTCCATAAAAGTTCTAAAATATAACGACGCTGACGACTAACTCGCATCCCCAAAGTTTGGCATCTTTCAAGTGCGTCTTCTAAAGAACGAATTGGTTTTGTAAATAATGTTTGTTTTTGCATATTTGTATTTTTAAATATGAAAGTTTATTTTTTATTTCGTAGATACAAAAATTAAAGTAATCTTACATACGCTGTTTTTTCGTGTTTTCCTTTTTTTGCATCTACAAAGACGCGGAATCATCAGATGAACTTTTGAATGCTTGTTAAAGTCTAGTTGTCAATAGTGAATCTAAAATAAACTCATTACCACTTTAGCTTAAATTTAATGTAAACGTCTACTTCACAGTAGATTCAGTATTACACAACAAGAATCACAGTTGTAATAAAGGAAGAAAAGAGAAGGGAGCAGGGAGCGGTTAAGCTTCAACGTGAAGTCCTATTTTCTTGATGGGATGAGCTTAAAAATAGTTAAAAATTTCACAATTTATAATTAATATTTGTATTAGTAATAATACTTAAGCGGTATAACAAAAAAGTCTTTTGTATTTTTTTTAAATTCAGTGTAAACAATTAGACACATCCGATTGGATTTGCAACTTTTGAGTTTTGATGATTCAAGACTCCAAAAACTGTGGTTTTTACTGAGGATTAAAGCCCGATATTGGTTTTTTCAGTACATCTACTTATTCTCATATAGGCTGGTGTATTTACATAATGTCTGTAAACAAGCTCAGAAAATAAAACCAGCAAATAATACATTTCTCGTTTCCAGGCTGAGCCTTGAATTTTCTAGCAAACAAGCACATCTACTTAACGGTATTTGCTGAGTTATTCAACAAGCGAATAACCGTAATTTCCATTATTGAGTATTTAACAGGGTGATAAAAATGCAAAGCAATGTCAATAATAATTTTAATAATTCCGAGCGTAGAATGCCTTCCTTAGATATGAACTCGGCATCTGCACCTCGTGAAATGCCAAGTAGCCGTATGGATGCTGCTTCTGCTTACGGACATATGCAGAAAGTGTTGGTAGAACTGCGGGTTCCGAGTAACCAAGGTGTACTGGCTGCATCTCGGACGGCTGCACAAATCAACGTAAGTAGTTTCAGATTTGATACTAGCTACGAACCGATAACAGTCAATTCCACTAACGAGCAACTATCTAGCTTGCGAGCTAACAACGAAGAAACGGTTATAGTGCGGGGAATAATAGAAGAAAACGATATTCAGGAATTAGAATCACAATCTAACGTCATCAAAGTTTATAAAGATACTCCCATCGCACCCTTTGATATTGCGTTATTAGAAAAAAACAGAGATTTAGTCGCACCGATGAATGGGGCGCAAAATTGTCCGATCGGTACCTGTGATTGCTCCCCGACTACAGCCAAGGGAACCATAGCCGATGTAGCCAAATATTTCGGTGCCGACCAAATTTGGGCTGCTGGTTTTAGAGGAGAAGGTATTGTTGTTGGTGTAGTTGATGGTGGGATAACTGCTGAAGGTCGGAATATTGGTCCTTCAGAAACCATTCATCGCGTCAACAATGTGATTGGTGGTCCCGCATCCGACTGGGGAACTACCGCTAAAGAATGGGGTGAACACGGTAATATGTCGGCTACCGATGTATTAGGAATGGCACCCGCAGCCAAACTGTACGATTGCCGAATTTCCGGTGGAGATGCCATATCCAACGCTTTAAAAGTATTCGATTGGGCAATTAAGCAATATCAAACCGATGGTACACCCCAGATTCTTACCAACAGTTGGGGAATTTACCAAGAAAGTTGGGATGAATTTTATGCAAACAATCCCGAACATCCTTTCACTCGTAAAGTTGTAGAAGCCATTGAGCTAGGTATCTTAGTCTTGTTTGCAGCGGGTAACTGTGGAGGTAGCTGCCCCTCTCAAAGATGCGGTACCGATACTGGTTCCGGTAAAAGCATTTGGGGTGCAAACGGACATCCTTTAGTAATGACTGTTGGAGCAGTAAACAAAGAAGAACAGTTTATTGGTTATAGTAGTCAAGGACCTGCATCTTTAGACCCCAACAAACCAGATTTTTGTTCGGTGAGTCATTTTAAAGGTTACTTTGCTAGCGATAATGGCACCTCTGCGGCTTGTCCGATTGCTGCTGGGGTAGTAGCACTACTCAAGCAAGCTAAATCTGACTTAAATCAACAACAAGCTAAAGAACTGCTCAAGAGTACCGCGAAAAACATTGGTGAACCGGGTTTTGACCATCATTCCGGTGCTGGAATTATTCAAGCAAAAGCAGCCTTCGATCAACTCTTACCCCAACAGCCAAAATGGCACGAATGGGAAAGTTGGGGAGGTAATAGTTTCTATGCACCAGCGGTTGTGTCTTCTGAAGAAAATCATCTTGATGCTTTTATTGTTGGTGGAGACAGTGCGATTTATCGTAAATCTTGGCACGAAGATAAAAATCCCGGTGAATGGCAGAAACTAGACGGGTTTAGTTTGGGAACCCCTGCGGTGCTATCTCGCGACAAACAAAATATCGATTTATTTATCATCTCTCAACAACGCACATTGCAGCGTAAATGTTGGAATGGTAAAACTTGGAGCGAATGGGAAAATTTAGGAGGTTTATGCAAGCACGGTGTCACAGCTACTAGTTGGGGTAGCGATCGACTTGATGTATTTAGCGTTGCAGCCGACAATGCTGTTTGGCACAAATTCTGGAATGGTCAATGTTGGAGTGAATGGCAAAGTTTGGGTGGTATCAGCTTGGGTACTCCAGCCGCAGTTTCTTTACAAGAAAACTCCATTGATGTATTTATTCGAGGTTGTGACCATGCTATATATCGTAAATCTTGGAACGGTACATCTTGGAGCAGTAACTGGGAAAGCTTGGGTGGTTTATGGTTATATTCTCCCGCAGTAACTGCAAACACTAACACCATCAATATATTTACTGTCGGTACTGATAACGCAATATACCGTAAAACCTATCGCGATCGCGTTACTACAAACGAATGGCAAAATCTAGGTGGTGCGGCAATTTCCGCTGCTGCGGCCCTATCTTGGGGACAAAATCGCATTGATATTTTTACTATCGGTAGTGATAACGCTTTATACCACAAGTGGTTGAGTTAGGTTTAACACCATTCACCGATTGATAAAATTGTCGATATAAATCGAATTTGGGGGAGACGTTGCACTGCAACGTCTCTACATTATTGTTTATGTGTACAATTATTAATCTAAAATCTAAAATCCAAAATCCTAATTAGTGTTACTGTAAATTGTCAAAGCGAAATCTGAAAGCAATGACTTTAACTATTACACTTTCGAGTAACTCTATCAACAGCTTGGATTTGTCTCCTGCGACAGCGGTAATTGATCAAATCCTTACTCAGGATAATATTGCATCGAGCGAACAACAATTACGCTTTGATATTCAGTACGATTTAGAACCAGGAGATCCACGGGAACTTTCAGAAATTCCGGAAATTCGACTATGGTTCATCCGTTTGGATGCAAAATATCCGTGGCTACCATTTTTACTAGATTGGCAAGCGGGGGAATTTGTCCGTTATGCTGCCGTATTGGTTCCACATCAGTTTAACTCCAAAGAAGGTATTCAATACAATCCCGAAGCTTTAGAAATTTTTATCATGCACAAAACCTTTGTCTTAAAAGATTGGCTCGAACAACAAAATATCCCCAGTCAATCTCGAATCAAGTCAATGGCTAAGTTGCTCGGTTATGACTTAGATGATCAGCTATTTCAAATGCTGTAAATTTTTCATATATATATTATTTGCCTCCCCAACAATGGGGAGGATTTTTATTTTTCATCAGGTTAATTTAACCTTAACCTTACTGAATACGAGATATCAAACTTAATGCAGTATTAAAAGCATACTCAACAGCTTTGGATTTACTTGGTAAAGCTGTTTGCCAAATGCGATAGTCGTTATATTCAACAATCAATTTAGCCATATCATCAATATAAATTTTGTTTAAAATATCGTATTGTGCTGATTCAAAATCTTCTAACCTTTTGCCGTTTTTGATAACTTCCTCACCAGCTTTGATAAATTCATCTAAAATTATTTGTGTGTACCGCTTTCCTGCACCTTCTGCAAAAATAGATGTCGATTTAAATGCTTTATATTCTTCCAATAGTATATCGGCTATTTTAATTCCAACTAATTTATTCCAACTCGAAGGAATTTCAATATCTAAATAATCATTATCATTATATTTATATTGTAAATATTCATAAATATCTACAGCGGATTTCTCCAATTTTTTACCGGCAAATAATTCTTTTAAAGGTTGAATGCTTGTACTCAAAGATGAGTCCGTAAATACACATTCTCCACCTTCAGGACATTCATACATCATATAAGTCCAAATTCCAGGACTTGCTGTATCCGTACTTACAGCTTGATAAAAAGTAATAGTTCCATCTTCTTCACTTTCAAAATATGCGCTTTCCGTATCGGTAAATTGCCATAAAGGTATGTTCCGCGAAGAAAGCATGATTTTTCTATAAATACCCGTGAGATGATGAGGTTGTGTCTCTACTTGGATATAACGTTTTTTAGTAATAACTAAGCTATGTAACCGAATCGCCATGTTTTCTTTCCTTGTGTTTACTTAATCATTTCAATGCGGTGATTTCACCCACTTAACAGCTAGATAGAAGTTCATGCTAAAAGAATTTACCGCTTTTACCCTTATTAGTACATCTTTCACAAGGAATAATGTTTGTATCAATTACCTACTTTACATTCAAATATGTAAATTGATTTGCGATTGATTACTAACAATCAAGTTTTGGAATCAACTCCCTAATAGATGTTGATTAATAAAGGTTACACAACTTCAAACTAACTGTTAACTTAAAAAGCCTTTTGGCTTTTAGTGATTCAATTTAAAAATGACAAGCTAGCTTTGATAGTAGAGATAGATCAACTTAATTAAGTTTTCTTTACTATCACCAACTTTGACAACCAAGTTATCTGGAAAAGTAGCGAGGAACTCACACTACTGTTGATAACTTTTGCCTGAGAGGCTCCCTGCACGCCATTTTTTTTATTTCTGATTTATCATTCCCCAAAATGAAATGAAACTAACATTCTGACCAAAAAAAAATCTATTTTTTTTCAACAGGGGATTAACTGTAAGTATCAAGCGCTTTACAGCCGACGAAGAAATTTATCTCTTAAACACTCAACTTTTTGAGTCATATTAAATTCTTTAATCAAATGTATTCTGTTTAACATTTAGCATTGAGCTAAACCAAAGTTTTCTTTTTAAGTACAGAAACTTAATCTGTAGATAAATTTTCAACTAGGTTTTATAGCTTAATAGATACTGCTGTTTTTTTGTTGAGGGGTTTAACCCCCTTAAAGTCTGTATTACTTGTGCGATATGTCATAGAGCTATTTTTTAAAGTTTGATATTTTATACATTTAGTCTTTTGATCCCAGTGATTTGATTGTGATCAAACCATTGATAAAAAGTTTGGTTACTTTAACTAATAGGGCGTTCAAAAAATGTCTTGATTGTATTTTTACATACAACAAATTTTCAGACAGATATTTATTAAAACATAATTTTCTAATTGTCAAATGTAAATTATTGTATCAGCTTTAATTAATCATTAACCTGCTGATAACAAAAAAATAATTATGCCTTGGGTAGAATAACTCTTGTGAATAAACTTTATTAAAATGCTTTATTGACAAATAAATAATTTGATTATTTAACTCAAATAATTTGTATTACACATCACAAAAATCATGTTTTTTTCATAACAATATAAAAAAATACACTTCTTTAATAGAAGTCGGGTTTCTTCGATAAGCCCGACTTCTGGGTTTACACGAAAACTCGACTTCTTCCCTGATGAAAGTGAAAAAAACGACACCAGGTATTTTGGTTTATACCCGGTGCTGCAATAGTTACACTGAATTTTACTTTCTTGGCTTTCCCAGAATCGGAAAATTCAAACTTAGCCTTGCCAAATTTTTTCCAAAATGGTTGCTGGTTGAATATCCCCGATGATGCCGGTATCTGATTTAATCGCAATAAATTTATCGCTTTGAGGCAATGACTTTATTGGTTCGGTTGAGCCGAATAAAGCAATAGTGTAAGTTTCTAAAAATACAGCAAGTTGCATCGGCGCACTATCAGTACACAACATTAAATTAGCCCCGGCGATCGCAGCTGCTAATTTACCAATATTATCGGGCGAAATGACTTTAATATCTGGTATAGCTTGTTTGAGAGTACTTAATAAATCTTGATTATCCAATTGAGAAAAAACCACTACCGGCATATCTGGTTGCTTTTCTTTAAAATCTTGAATGACAGATAGCCATTGTTTGGCGGGATAGGAAGTATCAGTATTAACTGAACCATCGCAAACCAAAATATAGCCAGTATCTTTAACTTCTAAACGCAATTGTTCGGAAGTTGCCCATTCAATATCTGGCTTTGGTACATTAATTGCTAGTTCAGGATAACTGGAATTAATCCCTAACCCTTGGAGCAAATCGTGGTACATGTAAGCCCCATACTGCTGCGTGTTTTGGGGTACTACACGATTAAAAAATAAAGAACTATTTCCCTTAAAACCAACCCGCGTGTTGATCCCAGTCAACCAGAGCATCAAACCAGTAAACCAGCTTTGGGATGGGGTAATCGCGATATCATATTCGCGATCGCGGATTGTACCAATTAAGTTACCCCAATCAGCCATACTATTACGATCTTTAAAATCAAAGGCTAGCACTTCGTCTACGGACTTACTTATTCGGTAAGTAGCCTTTGAGGAAGGTTCACACACCACATCAATATATGATGTATTATACTTCCGCTTGAGATTGTCTAGAGTCGGAAAGAATAGAATCTGTTCACCTATTCCACCAGGGACAAGGGCTACTATTCGCATATTATTTATTTACGCTTACTGGGTATTTATTTTAGGGGAAGATAGGGGGACAATTCGCAATTCAAGAAAAGTTAGGAGTTGGGAGTTAGGAGTTAGGAGTTGGGAGTTAGGAGTTGGGAGTTATTAGGAGTTTTGAATAATTTAGCTGAAACAGCACTGTTGCCTCACACTTACCGCGAAGCGGAAGTGTTGAGATGAAGGGCTACGAATTTTGACCTCTGGAACGGGGGATAAAGCCTGTTGTCCAGATGTAAGTCGCAGTAATAGAGGACGAAAGAAATCTACTACTACGCTTTCTGTTGGACAGGAAACCTACACTGTACTCGAAGAGTCAGTGTAGGTAGTTCACTCTTCCTCCTCTACTTTTTCCCCTCTGAAGTGGGTTCAAAAAATATTATTGATTAAAATCGAGGAACTATCAAAGTGCATTTATTAATTCCCGCTGCGGGAAGCGGTAGAAGAATGAATAGTCACCGCAATAAACTTCTGTTAAATTTGCTGGGACAATCGATAATTAGCTGGACTATCCAAGCCGCTACAGCAGCTAATTGTATCAGTTGGATTGGAATAATCTCTCAGCCGGATGACTGGCAAGATTTTGAGGAAATTATCGGTCAGTTAAAATTGAATAAACCAGTACAATTAATTAAAGGTGGTTCTACTCGTCAAGAATCCGTTTACAATGGTTTGAGGGCATTGCCATCTTCTGCCTCGCAAGTATTAATTCACGATGGAGCAAGATGCCTTGCCACGCCAAATTTATTTGATTCGTGTGCGGAAACTCTTGGTCATACTAACGGTTTGATTGCCGCAGTTCCCGTAAAAGACACGATTAAAATTGTTAACGAAAATAATATAGTTCAATCAACACCCGATCGACGGCAATTGTGGGCTGCACAAACTCCTCAAGGATTTGATGTCAAGTTATTAACACAATGCCATCAACAAGCCGTGAGCAAAGATTGGCAAGTCACCGATGATGCTGCTTTGTTTGAAAAATGCGGACTAGACGTATCCATAGTCCAGGGAGAAGAAACTAATTTAAAAATTACCACCCCACAAGATTTAGCGATCGCAGAATTTATTTTGAAAAGTCGAAATGGGTAACATCAGTTAAGCTGTTGGGTATTTAATTTGTATACAACCAGCGAGCGAGACGTATGTCCTTACGGACACGCTACGCGAACGCACTACATCTTATACAATTTAACTGCGTATCAGCTTATCAGCGATCAACCAACCACCAACAACTAACAACTAACTCCTCCCTATCTAACATTGACTTTTTTTTCCTAAAATGGTATTGTGTGTGCCAACTTACTAATAGTTTGTTTTCTTGAGTTGTGCATTGTCCATTGCGATTAACTCTTGAATTTGGATTAAGAACTCATGACTTTAGAGGCATCAAAGATCGAAGCCATTTTGTATCTGAAGGGAAAACCCTTGTTAATCGGTGAAATAGCTGCTGTGGCAAAGTGCGATCGCGCTACTGCCGAGGAAGGGATAATCGAATTAATTGATGAATATGCTCGTCGAGATAGCGCTTTAGAAGTGATAGAAACGCCCCAGGGGTATAGTTTACAATTGCGATCGCATTTTCATGAATTGGTACAAACGCTGATTCCTGTAGAGTTGGGTGTGGGAGCATTAAGGACTTTGGCTGCAATTGCTCTTAATAGTCCGATACTACAAAGCGATTTAATCAATCTACGGGGTTCGGGGGCTTATCAACACGTTGTAGAATTGGTTGAACAAGGTTTTGTTCGCAAACGACGTAGTGGTGATTCTCGGTCATTCTCGCTGCAAGTTACCCCGAAATTTCATCAATATTTTCAAATCGACCAATTACCCCAACCTTTTTCTAATATCAAGAAGGAACGACAACTCGAATTAGAGTTAGAATCCCCACCTAGCCCAACTGCGGAAAGCGCTTGAAAGATAATCTAGATCATCTGGGGTTAAATTAACTCCAGTAGTTAAAACAGTTAAGATACTTATTCACATGGCAATATAGTCTTCTATATGCCCGTAACAGAAAACTCTAGCTAGTTTAAAATTCCAGCATGGTCAAGGTGTCTCATCCTCTTAGTATGGTTTAGAGTAGAATTAGCAACGAGAGCGAATAAATTGCCAATGGTGTTTGATCCAGACTTTTTGAACGACAACTTCGAGCAACACCCCAATCAAAATATTTTTGACAACATTGAGGAAAATCCCAATCAGTTGCTCAAATATCTTGAACATCAACCTCCGGAGGTTCTAGCAAGGGTCGCTCAGTCTGTCAGCCCGGAAATTAAACAAATTATTTCACAAAATGTCCAAGGGCTTGTAGGAATGTTACCCCCAGCAAATTTTAACGTACAAGTGACAACAGACAGGGATAATCTTGCTGGACTCTTAGCTTCAGCAATGATGACGGGATATTTCCTGCGCCAAATGGAACAAAGAATGAATTTGGATAATTTAACTAACAAATAGGATTAATTAATAGGAGCAAATAGTTATGAGCAAACAAGTGTAAATTGATTTACCACTGTTAGGTTATAACCATAAACTGCAATAACTCAGAGCGGAAAACTATTAACCTTGCTTTTAGCTCTTAACTATTTCTCTGAATTGAAAATCAAAAGTTGCCATCGGTGTTGAGTATCAGAAATAATGCTTCTTGTTTGTAAACAGGTTAATTATCATTTAACCATGAGGATAAACACCAGACTCAACTTTAAAGGTTATTGGTTTACCTTCTCGTTTGACTTGAATTTGCAGAATATCTCCCACCGTAGAAGAATCAACTAATTTTTGTACTTGTGCAGAACTTTTGACAGTTTGGTTGTTAACTTTTTCAATTATGTCCCCAGGAAGCAATCCTGCTTCTTGTGCCGGAGATTTCTGTGTAACTCTTCTAACTAAAATACCAGTTTCTTGCTTCAAATCTAGTGATGTCTCTTGATTGAGCTGCTTTGCTTTTGTCGGATTCAAATCCACCATTTCGATACCGAGGAATGGATGTTTTACTTCTCCTTTAGAAAACAATTCATTAGCGATACGAGCAGCAGTTTCAATAGGAATTGCAAACCCCAAACCTTGTGCATCGGCTCGAATCGCTGTATTCACCCCAATTACTTCACCCCGCGAATTTAATAAAGGTCCCCCAGAATTGCCGGGGTTAATTGCAGCATCTGTTTGGATAAAACTAACTCGCTTATCTGGAACACCTACTTGAGCGCTTGTGCGATCGGTAGCGCTGATAATTCCAATAGTCACAGTATTATCTAAACCCAAAGGATTACCAATGGCGATCGCCCATTGTCCCGGAATCAAGTTTCGAGAACTGCCTAATTTGACATTAGGTAGTTTATCACCGGGAATTTTGACAACAGCCACATCAGTAACTTTATCAACCCCAACCACTTTACCTTCAAAAGTGCGACCGTCCTTGAGCGTTACCTGTACAGTATCTGTATCTGATACTACATGAGCATTGGTGAGCAATTTGCCATCGTCACTTAAAATAAAACCAGAACCCGTACCCCGTTCAATTCGTTCTTGAGGAAATGGTTGTTCATCTTCTCCAAAAAAGCGACGTAGGAGAGGATTTTTTAATGCATCTGAGATGGGATTTGCGACTTTACGAGTCGCATTAATTCGTACTACAGCAGACCCAGTTTTTTGTACTGCGGTAGCGATAAAATTCATTTCACCGCCTTCATTAACGCCACCAGATGCTCCTATGGGAGGGTCGATCACAGTTTCTGGAGATAAAGCTACTGTAACATTTTTGAACTCATTAAAAGAGCGATTTTGTGGCAGGATAAAGCGACTTGCTAATAAACCGGCACCACCACCAATTGCTAGTAAAGAAAGGGAAATAGCCAGTTGCTTTACAGATAAATTCATAACCATAACGCTCAAAGACAGCAATGCAGATGCTAATTTCTAAGTGTAGTCAATTTATAAGCCAGTTGACCGATAAATTTGACGATAAAAAAGTTAAAATAAAGACCTTTAAATATTAAGATTAATAACAATCAATCAAACCACTCCGAGAATTTCGGATTTATAATAGAATACTAACTTCTATCAACTTCAAAAAGGAATACCCAGGATTGGCAATTTTAGTAAACCTGGCTATCAACTTATTAAGTGTATTGGTTCTAACTGTGAAAAGAGCAGCTATTTCAAACAGAGACGATGATTTCGGGTTTATTAGCTATTACTTGATATTCCTAATCATTAATCAAAAATCAAATTTACTTCATGCTAACTTATGTCAATAATAATTTTGATTCCTAGAAGTTAGTTATTAGCTACTAAGGGAATGTACCTGATTAAAACTAAATATTTCAAGTACTTTAAGTAAGTAAACACAAACAATTATCATTTTGTAACAACCAGGTTAAATTGAGATCAAGCTTGATCTCAATTTAACTACTCCCTTCTCTGTTTTGATAAAGACAATTTTGAACACCCATCTACTTAGAAATAAACTTATCATTGTTTATATACATGAGCTTTCGTTATTGTTCAGTCTTATTTTGTAGTTTAGCCGGTATATTTGTGCTAATATCTACATTCCCTAACTTAGCTTCCGCACAGTCGGAAGAAAGAAAGTGTCCAACTCCAGCCTTAGAGCGTTTTGTACGTCACCAAGTAGCAGCAGAAGAAACTTTACAAACCATAGCTCAACGTTATGATATTACTTCTGCAACCATTATCCGCATGAATCCGACAATACGTAACGGTAAAGTTACGGTAGGTCAAAATTTAATCATTCCTCCCTATGATGGGATTGTTGAAAAAGTACCCAGCGGACAAACATTACGAGAAGTAGCAGCAAAACACAAAATCCGTGTCGATGCGCTTTTTGAAGTCAACGGTTGTCAAGAAAACCCCAGAGTAGTTTTTGTTCCAGAATTCAAGAAAAAAATCGAAAATTCGGTTCAAGAAGAATCGAATATCCTCGATAGTATTACTAATTCTAATAAAATAACCGGATATCCTTTACCAGAAAACACTACAGTAGCTTTCCCTTATGGATGGCAAATAAATCCAAGCAACGGTGAAGTTTTCTTCCATAGCGGTATAGATTTGTCCGCACCATTAGGTACTTCGGTACAAGCAGTTGGTAGTGGAGTAGTGGTATTTGCCCAAGAACAAGGTTCCTATGGCAACTTAGTAATCATAAATCATAGCAACGGACTGCAAAGTCGTTATGCCCATCTTCAGGATATCAAAATTAGCGTCGGTGAGGAAATCGCAAAAGGCGACTTAATCGGAACCGTCGGAGCCACCGGAACACCAACCGTCAACCAACCACACCTTCATTTTGAAATACGTTCGAGTTCATCTCTAGGTTGGGTAGCGAAAGATCCTTCTGAGTATTTAGGAAGATAGGGGGGATGGGGGGATGGGGGGACAAGGGGACAAGGGGACAAGGGGATGGGGGGATGAGGGGACAAGGGGACAAGGGGACAAGGGGATGGGGGGATGCATTTGTAAATTACCTTTAACCTTTAACCTTTAACCTTTATTAACTGCATTCCCGCATCTGCAAATCTCTGATATGCAGCATCCGCTTGTTCAGTGTAATCAACTACTCCAGGTATTACTACAGGGGATGTACAATCTTCGAGAAGATAAATTTTTTGGGCAAGATTAATATCTATTTGCTTAATATCTGTTAACAAATCGTCGATTGTCCAAGCTACGCAGTGACTTTTTGCTTGTCCGGCGATTATGACTTGATCAAATTCTAGAAGTTGTTTGATTAAGCGGGTATTTTTTTCTGCAATGAGACGATTATCAAAACTTTGTAATACTTCGGGACTTAATACAGAATAATTTTCAGTTAAAGGATTATTTCCTTTGATTTCAAATTGAGCTTGAGAATTACGAGCTATAGAGTGAAAAAATATTGCTTCCTCTACCGCAGAAACCAAAGCATGACCGATTCCGCCTAACATGGAATGATAAGACCAAACGGTAAGGGGATATTTACCGTTATCGGTGAGTTGTTTCACGTAATGGTAAGCGTGGTTTTCTAAAAATTCGTAGTCATATCCAAAACTGTAAGCAACTGCTGGATTAACTTTCCAATTACCTTGATCAATATCATCTGGAGTAATGTTCGTAGCTGAAGGAATTGGATGTTCTCCTGCGGAATTTACCCAAAATACCGGATGAAAAATTTGCATCGCAGTATGGGTATCCATTGTGGGTACTATGGTCGTAATTTCACCCAAATTATCATAAATAAATTCACACAAACGGACGTTATCTTCTATCGCACCTTTCCCCGACTTGCCACCGACAAATAATTCAAATTCAGGTATACAAAAGGTGTTTTGAACATCGATTAACAGCAGACAAACACGGTTTTGATCCTCAGATGCTGGTTTAATATTGTGTTGTTTTGCCCATAATTGAGCTTCGGTAGCTCTTTGCTGGTAAGGTACTCGCCAGATTTCGCCGACTTTTGCGGGGTTGAAGTGTGGGGGAATGGGGTGTTGGGTATTCATTTTAATTATTTTATACAGTTGATATTATATTGATAATATTGCCACCAGGGAGCGAGACGCTCCCACTACCAATAAATGACCATCCCCAAACAGCTTTTTGTATTTATACCTATGTAATTGTGCAATAGACTAGGTTCATAAAGCTGCTTTATGCTAATTATTAGCTTTTTTCCAAGAAAATTAACATCAAATCATGCTTAATTATGGCAATCTGAAGAACAGAATGCTTGAAAATTTGATATCTTCGCTACAGAATTTTACTTAAACAGGTTATGCAAACCCTGCCAACACCAACAACTACTAATATCGCGTCTACTACCCCCGCCTTTGAAACTGCTATTCAGCGGCGCAAAACCCGTCCTGTAAGGGTCGGAGATGTCACCATTGGGGGAGGGTATCCCGTGGTAGTACAGTCGATGATTAATGAGGATACTCTGGATATTGCCGGTTCGGTAGCGGCTATTCGTCGCTTGCATGAAATCGGCTGCGAAATTGTCCGAGTCACCGTACCAAGTATGGCTCATGCTAAAGCTTTATCTGAAATTAAACAAAAGTTAAAGCAAACTTACCAAGATGTACCAATTGTTGCCGATGTACATCACAACGGCATGAAAATCGCTTTGGAAGTTGCCAAGCATATTGAAAAGGTACGGATTAATCCGGGTTTGTACGTATTTGAAAAACCAGACCCCAATCGAACCGAATATACGACCACTGAATTTGATGAAATTGGCGAAAAAATTGCCGAAACTCTGAAACCTTTGGTAATTTCTTTGCGTGACCAAGGAAAAGCGATGCGAATCGGGGTTAATCACGGTTCCCTAGCCGAAAGAATGCTGTTTACTTATGGAGATACTCCGGAGGGAATGGTAGAATCGGCACTGGAATTTATTCGCATTTGTGAATCTTTGGATTTTCATAACATCGTAATTTCACTGAAAGCTTCGCGAGTGCCGGTAATGTTGGCTGCATATCGGTTAATGGCACAACGGATGGATGCCCTAGGTATGGATTATCCCCTGCATTTGGGCGTTACGGAGGCTGGAGACGGAGAATACGGACGAATTAAGTCTACTGCTGGCATCGGTACCTTGCTAGCCGATGGTATTGGCGATACAATTCGCGTATCTTTAACCGAAGCACCGGAAAAAGAAATTCCCGTTTGCTACAGCATTTTGCAAGCTTTGGGATTGCGAAAAACCATGGTGGAATACGTCGCTTGTCCTTCCTGCGGTCGTACTTTGTTTAATTTAGAAGAAGTGTTGCACAAAGTCCGCGAAGCAACCAGTCACCTCACCGGATTGGATATTGCAGTTATGGGTTGCATTGTCAACGGTCCTGGAGAAATGGCTGATGCCGATTACGGTTATGTTGGCAAGACTCCCGGTTTGATCTCACTTTACAGAGGTAGAGAAGAAATTAAGAAGGTTCCGGAAGATAAAGGTGTAGAAGAGTTGATAAACTTGATCAAAGACGATGGACGTTGGGTAGAACCGTCTTAGGAAAACAAAAAGTTCGTCAAAAAAATCTTGCTAGTTTTGTCCTATGGTGCAAAGCTAGCCGGATTAACTGAAAAATTTATCGAAATAACAAATTATGCTCGGTCTGTACAGTACTAGGCTGTGTTAGATTGAGCATACTGACTATGTAAATTCAGTCTGGCGCAGCTGTAATATGGTGATTACTAGAAGTGGACTTGTTTTAGGTGCTACAGCCGTGACGCTTTCAACGATTGCTGTCGCGGGTTTGGGCATCCATTCACAAGGACAAGCCTTATTTAAAGAAAGTCCCAAAGAGATAGTAGATGAAGTATGGCAAATTATTTACCGCCAATACGTAGATGGTACATTTAATCAGGTAGATTGGCAGGCTGTTCGTCGTGAGTACTTGAATAAGTCTTACACGGACAAGGAGCAAGCCTACAAATCCATCCGGGAAATGCTTAAAAAGCTGGATGACCCCTATACCAGATTCATGGACCCCAAAGAGTTCCAGAATATGCAGGTGGATACTTCTGGCGAATTAACTGGTGTCGGTATTACCATTGGTCTTGATGAAGAAACTAAGAAGTTGACTGTCATTGCTCCATTGGAAGATACCCCAGCATTTAAAGCTGGTATTTTGGCAAAAGATGTGATTACCAAAATTGATGGTAAAAGCACCCAGGGGATGGATACTAACCAAGCTGTAACTTTAATCCGAGGTCAACCCGGAAGTAAAGTTCGGTTAACGATTTCTCGTAATGGCAAAGAAACTGACTATTTGATTACCCGAGCCAAAATCGAAATTCATCCGGTCGAATATTCCCAAAAACAAACTCCTGCGGGTAATATTGGCTACATTCGTCTCAAGCAGTTTAGCGCCAATGCTTCAAAAGAAATGCGCGAAGCTATTAGAGCTTTAGAGAAGAAGAACGTTGATGGATACGTTTTAGATTTGCGTAATAATCCAGGTGGTTTGTTGTTCTCTAGTATCGAAATTGCCCGAATGTGGCTTAGGGATGGTACGATTGTTTCCACTATTGACCGCAAGGGATTAGTTGAGAAAGAAACAGCAAACGGACGCTCTCTGACGGATAAACCACTAGTTGTTTTGGTCGATCAAGGAAGTGCTAGCGCTAGTGAAATTCTTTCCGGTGCTTTACAAGACAATAAGCGTGCTGTTTTAGTAGGCAGTAAAACCTTTGGCAAAGGTTTGGTACAATCAGTTCGTCCCCTTGATGACGGTTCCGGAGTTGCAGTCACGATTGCTAAATATCAAACCCCTAGCGGTACAGATATTAATAAATCCGGAATTAAACCAGACGTGAAGGTTGATTTGACTGACGAGCAGCGACAGAGTTTGTGGCTTAAAGAACGGGATAAACTAGCTACCTTACAAGATCCTCAATTTGCCAAAGCTGTGGAAGAGTTAAGGAAAACAATTGCTGCAAAAGGCAATGTTAGAGCAGAGAAAAATTAGTTAGGAATTGTTGTAGAGACGTAGCACTGCTACGTCTGTACGGGAGTTAGTAGTATTATTACTCGGTTCCTAATCAAGAACTGTAAATTATAACTTTTCACATAGGTTGACATTTTCCCGTTCTAATTAATCCTATACGACGGGCTATAGCTTCTTCTTGGGAACTAAAAGGTCCCCATTTCTGTGTAATCTCTGTATCGTCTCTAGACGTTGGTTCGCTAGAGACGATTTTGCATTTTCCGGTTAAACACTTGACAATATACCAAGATTGTGGTGTTTCCATAAATTAAATATTTAAATAACTAACTATTAAGATCGACTTTATCCATTTTGACGAAACCCAAAACCTGACGTTGAAACCATTGTATGACCGTAGTTTTAGTTTTTGAACTTGAGTGCAAATCAATGACATGGAAAAAGTATTTGCCAAAAAGCCAGGGTTTTGCCGGATAAAGACAGCCGAGTTCCTAATTTTGGATAAAGTCGAGCTAAGAGGGTGTTTATAAAATAAATTTCAAGAGCCGGGTGTGTTAGGGATTTCTGGGATTCGATAGGAAAAAGAGTAGATGGAAATTTGCCGTAACGCACCAACAACTTTTGGTGCGTTAGATGTATTAAAATTATATGTCTAAACAGAACATAGTCGTGCATCTAACACACCCTACAAGAATTTTATTTTTTATTTATAAACACGCTCTAAGAAAATTTTAAGGTGTTGTAGTTCCGGGTTCCTGTAATAAAATAGGGAGTTGACCTCTATTTGAACCAACAACAATAATTTTCGAGTTGGGAGATTGAGCAAGTTTTTCGGTTGCTTCGATTGTCCGCAACTGCAATATTTGACTGGTTAGTCCATCGGATATAATTTTCTGAGAATCAGCAATACCTCTGGCTTCAATCCGTTTACGTTCGGCTTCTTGACGTTGTTTTTCTAAAACGAACTTCATTTGCTGGTTTTCTTGTTCAGCTTTGAGCTTGTTTTGAATTGCTGCTTGAATTGTATCAGGCATTTGGACATTTCGTAACAAAGCTTTTTCAACAACGAAACCCAGGGGTAATAATTCTTGAGTAAGTTGTTCGTTGATTTTGTTCGTAACTTCTTGACGTTTATTAGAATAAATATCGTTCGCTGGATATTGAGCAATGGTAGAACGGATAGTAGAGCGAAACCGAGAAATTATTAATTGAGTTTCGCTGGTTCCAATTGTTTTATAGACTGTTGCGACTTTTTGCGGGTCAATTTTATATTGCAAACTGACATCAATATTCAAGTTTAAACCTTCTTGAGAACTTGCATCTACATTTTCCTTAATATCTTTTAAGCGGGTAGAAAAATTCAACACTTTAGCAAAAGGGTTAACTAAATTCATTCCAGGATTAAGAGTGTTATCCGAAACCCTACCGAATAGATTTGCAACTCCAATATTCCCAGGAGGAATAATTACGAAAGCTCTAGAAATACAAGCGTATACTGCACTTATACCAATCAATGCAGCTATTGCACGTACTGCTAAACGATTTCTTTCGTTAGATACTTTACCAGAATTTAAATAAACCAGAATTGCGATTAAACTGGTTAGAAGAGAAAAAATGAATCCCATAATATTGTTTGAAATAATTCAATAACTACTATATAAATATCTGCTTCTGTTTATGCTTTTATGTATTTTATTTGAAGATTTAATTACTTTTAAAAAAGGAATTATAAATTAATAAATTGCTTCAAAAATAAATTCATATTCAGTGACAGTCAATGAATATATTGCAATTAAAAATTAAGCGGATTTTTATTTAATAATTTTATATAGCAATCTTAAATTATATATGAGAATTTAGATCCCTGACTTCTTGAAGAAGTCGGGAGCTGAACACCGTGATTTCGATACATACAAATAGGATTCTTATATTTTTTTGGCAGGTTAGTGTATTTGTTGTAGTGCGAGCGTCCCGCTCGCTTATTGTTACCAGCGAACGGCGGGACACGTATGTCCGTTCTTGCGGACACACGCTCGCCGCACACCGGGGGCGTGAACGCGCTTCGCACTACCTCTACCCCTGATAACTAATCAAGGTCAAGATAAATATATCTAAATTACTCTTGACAAAAGTCCTAGTAAATGGTCTAACAAAATAATTCAGGGTTGACGTTTGATTTGTTTTTTCCAAGTTCCACGCGATCGCGAAAAATCTGATCGATAAGTGAACATTAATCCGATTACGATCAATTTTATGGTATTTTCTTGTAAAATTTTTCTAAGCTTAGGTAATAAATAGAACATTTCTATATAAGATTAAACATTTTGTAAACAAATCGAGTTTTATAAGGTAGAAGCCTCAGACAAAAACGTTATTAGAGAGAATACCCATGAAAAAACTACTGTATAAACATCGACTCACTGCATTTTTTAGTGCAATCTTACTAAGTGCGAGTATCGCTCCTGCTAAAGCAGATGAAGCCGAACTGTATCCCTTTGATCCAGTTCCTCAAAAGCTAGCGCAATACGCTCGTGAAAGTGCTACAACTCATTTAAATCAGGGTTTACAGTTGATTCAGATGGGAAGAGTCGAAGATGCGATCGCAGCTTTTAATCAAGCAATTCAACTAGAACCATCTTTAGCACCAGCACATTATAATTTGGGATTAGCGTTGCGGCAAACAGGACGATTACAACCAGCAGCGGATGCTTTTTATCGAGCAACTCAAGTTGATCCTAAGTTTGCTTTAGCTTATGCAAATTTAGGTGGTTCTTTGTTGGAAGGAAATAATTTTGTTCAAGCTGAAAGTTATTTACAGCGAGCATTGGAAATCGATTCTAGATTAGGAGTTGCTCATTACAATTTGGGTTTATTGTACCAGCAAAAAGAAGATTGCAACAAGGCTGTAAATTCATTCAGAAAAGCGATGAGATACAGTGAAAAAGCTCCAGAACCAGCTTATCAAATTGGATTATGTTATCTACAAGAAAGCAAATTTAAACCAGCAATTAAGGCTTTTAATGAAGCAGTAAAAATCAATCCGAGATATCCCGAAGCACATTACAATATTGGTTCAATTTTATATACTCAAGGTAAACACGAACAAGCTTTAGAAGCATTTAGAAAAGCTGCTAATGCTAACCCAGATTATCCTAGTGCTTATTACGGTGCTGGATTGGCATTTATACAGTTAAAACAATATCCAGAAGCTATGCGTGTATTACAATTTGCCAGGGATTTATTTTTAGCACAAAATAATCCTCAATGGGCAAATAGTGCTGAACAATTAATACAGCAAGCACAAAATTTTACTTATCAAATGCCTCGATAAAAAGTTGTCAATACGGCTGCTAATTGCTCTAACTCACGTCACAATAAAAGAATTGCTTGAACAATGGCTGGTGTGGTCTGTAGTTCACTTGGAAATTTATGTTTATGTTTGTGAAAAAACGTCCCAAAAGCCAATTTTTATTGTGGAATCGTTGGTTAGATAGGCATAGGATAGTTAGTAACATGGAGACTTTTTGTGACATAATTGTCATTGCTCTATGTTTTTGTTTGTTTGCTGTGATGATAATTAAGTTATGGGGAATATTTAACGATATTTTGTATTCCTTTAATTATCAGCTAATAACTGCACAAATGCTATTTATTTTAATTTTAGTCGAGTTATTTCGACTGTTGATGGTGTATTTACAAGAGCATAGCATTGCGGTTGGAGTTGCGGTGGAAGTGACAATTGTATCTTTACTCCGAGAAGTGATTGTTCATGGTGCTTTAGAAATTTCGGGGATTCAAGTTGCGTCTATTTGTGGTTTATTAATAATTTTAGGTGTATTACTACTGATTTGTGCTAAAACTCCACACATGGATTGTATGAGCGCAAATACAAAATATTGTCCTTTTATCTACGGTGAAGAAAACCAACAATCTTCCGCAGAATGTACCCAACGAAGAACTTCATCACATCGCGATCGCGACAGTAAACAAGTTAAGACTTAGTGTTGAGCAAGGCTATTGGTAATAGTCATCTATTGGCTATTACTAATACTAATTATTCTGATTCATCGAGATTAATTGGTTCAGTGACGAATGGTATTACTAATATTTTATCGACACGATTACCATCCATTTTGATAATTTCAAAACGCATTCCTTTCCATTCAAAGTTATCTGTAGGAACGGGAATACGACCTAAATTAATCATTGCTAAACCACTTAATGTCTGATAACTACCGCGAGATTCTAATGATATTTCTTCTTCCATATCAAAAAGTTCAAAAAACTCATCCATAGTTAACATTCCATCCAATAACCAAGAACCATCCTCTCTTTGTACTGCTTGCGGTTCTTCATCATCTTCATCGGAAGGAACATCACCAACAATTTCAATTAATACATCATTAAGAGTTAACAATCCTTGAATAACTCCGTAGTCATCTACCACCAAAGCCACATGATTAATAGTTTGCTTGAATAACTCTAAAACTTTTAATCCACGGGTGCTTTCTGCAATAAATATCGGTTCTCGTAATCCAATAGTCAAATCCATTGGTTCACCGCAGAAACTGCGAGACAATAAGTTAGTTACCGGAATAATTCCCAGTACATTATCCAAATTTTCCTGACATACAGGATACCGCGAATAACCATTTTCAATAATTTTCTCCCGATTCTGGGCGGGAGTATCTTCTAAGTTTAACCAGACGATTTCTGGACGCGGTGTCATGAACGAACTTACCGGACGATCACCCAAACGAAAAACTCGCTCAACCATATCCTGCTCGACTTCTTCAAAGGTTCCTTCCTCGGTACCCTGTTCGATTAATATTTTGATTTCTTCTTCTGTAATTTGTGGTCCGGTAGAAGGTTTAATCCCCAATATTCGCACTATTGTATCTGTAAAAGTACTTAAGATAAAAACAATCGGAGACGCAATTTTAATTAATCCTTTCATCGGTAAAGCTATAATAGAAGCAATAGTTTCCGGATTATTTAACGCCACACGCTTGGGTACTAGTTCGCCGAAAATGATGGCTAGAAAAGTAATTGTTAATACTGATAATCCACGAGCAAACTGAATTTGATATAAAGGAATAAAATCTAAATTTGGATATATTCTTGCGGTAATCACTTCTTCCCCATAAGCCCCAAATAGGATAGTAATTAAAGTAATTCCCACTTGAACGGTACTTAGGAATTGAGTGGGAGAAGAAGCTAACTCAAAAGCCGTTTTAGCTCTGGTGTTTCCTTGATTAGCAAGCTGTTGCAAACGGACTTTACGAGCGGAGACTATCGCCAATTCTGACATGACGAATATGGCGTTACCGAAAATCAGCAGAAAAATTATTAGTAATTCTATATTGGGGGACATTCTTACAATTGCCGTTGAAAAAGCGGCTAAATATGAGTCGTTTTAATTTTTAAGTATCTAGCATCCAAAGGGCAAAAATAAAAGACTCTAAATACATAAATTTTCCTGCGACTAAGGAATTTATGACCGAATACAGAACACACTCTACGTATAAGTCACCCGTTGGGTCAGTCGTAATTTTACTAGGGAAAAAGACTTTTTAAACAACATTTTCCATTGACGGTTCTAAAATAGTTGGGGTAGACATTCGTCAAAAAGACTTCTTAACCTGTATTTTAGAAAAAGGCGAATTTACAGAAAAATACTTGATTGATCCAGCAAAAAGGTCTGTTATGTTTATTTTTAACCTTAATTGAGGGTTTAATTACCTGACTGTAAATTTTCATGAATCGCGTTACCCGCGTCAGGTTGTGCGCTGTAAAACATCCGTAAGGATGCAACAAATTGTTTTAAAGAGCTACTCCACTTGTAAACGTTATGGCTTTTTCTTCCATAGTGCGTGCTTTGGGACGTTCCCCTCTCACCACTGAACTTCTTGCTAAGTTAAAAAAACAAACACAATTACGATTAAATGGGATTCCACGTTTACCAAAGGGTTTGGTGGCTTCAGCTTTGGCAAATAGCTCCCAAAATCACTTATTTGTGGTATGCGCTACTTTGGAAGAAGCCGGACGCTGGACTACGCAGTTAGAAGCAATGGGATGGAAGACAGTACATTTTTATCCAACTTCCGAAGCATCCCCCTACGAACCATTTGATCCAGAAACCGAAATGACTTGGGGTCAAATGCAGGTTCTTGCTGATTTAATCCAACTTGCTTCCCAATCGGATAATTCCTCTGCTTCATTAGCTGTCATTGCCACTCACGCAGCCTTACAACCACATTTACCACCCCCGGAAGCGTTTAAACCCTTTTGCTTGAATATCACCAAGGGAATGGAATTTAATCTGGGTAAGTTTGCCGAAAAAATGGCGACTTTGGGGTACGAACGAGTTCCGTTAGTAGAAATGGAAGGAACCTGGAGTCGGCGCGGTGATATTGTGGATGTGTTCCCCGTATCTTCTGAATTACCAGTACGTTTGGAATGGTTCGGTGATGAAATTGAGCAAATCCGCGAATTCGATCCATCTACCCAGCGTTCTGCTTTGGATAAAATTGACCAACTAATTCTTACTCCTACCAGTTTTGCTCCGATTTTGATGTCACAAACCCAATTTGTCGCATCTGTAGATGATTATCTGTCACCAGAAGAAAAAGAACAATTTGATTCGGGACGGCTTTTAGAAGGAACCCGTAGATTTTTAGGTGTAGCTTACGAAAAACCTGCTTCTTTATTAGATTATTTACCTGAAAATACTTTAATTGCGATTGATGAATCTGAGCAGTGCTACGCTCACAGCTTGCGTTGGGTGGAAAATGCCGAAGAACAATGGGAGAGGTGGGGAGAAGGAGATGGGGGGATAGGGAGCGAGGGAGAGGGGGATGAGGAGAGATGGGGACAAGGGGACAAGGGGACAAGGGGACAAGGTGATGGGGAGATGGGGGGACAAGGTGATGGGGAGATGGGGAGAAGAATAATTCCTAATTCCTCAATCCAAAATGGTATTTCCTATGCCCAATTACCCAAGATTCACCGCTTCTGGGAAGAATGTTTGGAAGATGTGGCGAATTTTGCAACTTTGTATTTATCGGAGTTGTCTGAGGAGAATGATGGGGTGAATTTAGCGGCTCGTTCGATTCCGGTGACTCCTCATGCTTTTGCAAAGTTAGCGGAGACACTCCGAGGAGAACGGGATGCCTACGGCGGGCAGAGCCTACGCAATTTTGCGATTTGGTTAATTTCGGCACAACCTTCGCGCTCGGTTTCGCTGTTACAGGAACACGATTGTCCGGCTCAGTTTATTCCGAATCCCCGCGATTTTCAAGCTATTGAGCGGTTGCAAATTAATCATGTTCCCATTGCTTTAAAATATTCCGGACTTGCGGAACTTGAAGGTTTTATTTTACCAACTTATCGCTTGGTTGTTGTCACTGACCGGGAATTTTACGGACAGCACACTCTGGCGACTCCCGGTTATGTCCGCAAGCGTCGCAAAGCTACTTCTAAACAAGTTGACCCCAATAAGCTGCGTCCGGGAGATTATGTTATTCACCGTAACCATGGTTTGGGTCAATTTGTCAAGTTGGAAAGTTTGACCTTAAATCACGAAACCCGTGATTATTTGGTTGTGAAGTATGCTGACGGACTATTACGGGTAGCAGCAGACCAAGTTGGTGCTTTATCTCGCTTCCGTACTACTACCAACGGGTCGCCACAACTGAATAAAATGACTGGGAAGACTTGGGAAAATACCAAGAATAAAGTCCGCAAAGCCGTCAAAAAATTGGCTGTGGATTTACTCAGGCTGTATTCGGCTCGTTCGCAACAAACTGGTTTTAGTTATCCCCAGGATTCCCCATGGCAAGAAGAAATGGAAGATTCCTTTCCTTATCAACCCACAACTGACCAGTTAAAAGCAACCCAAGACGTAAAGCGGGATATGGAAAGTGACCGTCCCATGGACCGTTTAGTCTGCGGTGATGTGGGTTTTGGTAAAACAGAAGTGGCAATTCGAGCGATTTTTAAAGCTGTAACTGCTGGTAAACAAGTTGCTTTACTCGCTCCTACTACTATTCTGACTCAACAGCATTATCACACTTTAAAAGAACGATTTGCACCTTATCCAATTCAGGTAGGATTGCTCAACCGTTTCCGTAGCGCTGAAGAAAAGCGCAATATTCAAAAACGATTAGCAACCGGGGAGTTAGATATAGTTGTCGGTACTCATCAGCTTTTAGGAAAAGGTGTGCAAATCAAGGATTTAGGACTATTAGTAGTAGATGAAGAACAGCGGTTTGGGGTTAATCAAAAAGAAAAAATTAAATCCCTCAAAACTCAAGTAGATGTATTAACTTTGAGCGCTACACCAATTCCTCGTACTTTGTATATGTCCTTATCAGGTATTCGGGAAATGAGTTTAATTGCTACACCACCACCATCGAGAAGACCGATTAAAACTCATCTTTCGCCGATAAACCCCGAAGCTATTCGTACTGCCATACGTCAAGAATTAGACCGGGGTGGACAAGTATTTTATGTAGTTCCCCGGATAGAAGGAATTGAAGAAATATCCGCTGGAATTCGAGAAATGATACCGAATGCGAGAATTGCGATCGCCCATGGTCAGATGGATGCGAGCGAGTTAGAATCGATCATGCTTTCTTTCAGTAGTGGGGAAGCAGATATTTTAGTTTGTACAACAATTATTGAATCTGGCTTGGACATTCCGCGAGTCAACACCATTTTAATAGAAGATGCACATAAATTTGGTTTAGCCCAACTTTACCAGTTACGAGGACGTGTAGGACGTGCAGGAATTCAAGCCCATGCATGGTTATTTTATCCCAAACAAAGGTCATTATCGGAGGCAGCCCGCAAAAGATTGAGAGCGATTCAAGAATTTACTCAACTCGGTTCCGGGTATCAATTAGCGATGCGGGATATGGAAATTCGCGGAGTTGGTAATTTGTTGGGAGCAGAACAATCCGGACAAATGAACGTCATTGGCTTCGACTTATACATGGAAATGCTCGAAGAAGCTATCCGTGAAATTCGTGGGCAAGAAATTCCCACCGTTGATGATACTCAAATTGACCTCAACTTAACAGCGTTGATTCCATCCGATTATATTACCGATTTGGATCAGAAAATGAGCGCTTATCGTGCGGTAGCAGTAGCAAAATCCAAATCCGAATTAGCATTAATTGCCGCAGAATGGAATGATCGTTATGGAACCATACCAGCATCAGCAAATCAACTTTTACGGGTGATGGAATTAAAGCAACTAGCGAAGAGTTTGGGATTTAGTCGGATTAAACCAGAAGGAAAACAGCACATCGTATTAGAAACCCCAATGGAAGAACCCGCTTGGAAATTATTAGCTGAAAAATTACCGCAAAATATGATGAGTCGGTTTGTGTATTCTCCTGGAAAAGTAACAGTAAGGGGTTTAGGAGTGATGAAAGCAGAGGTACAGTTACAAACCCTGATAGATGCTTTTATCAAAATGCAGAATGCAGTACCGGAAGTAGCGGTGATTTAGATTGTATTATTCCCTATTCCCTGTTCCCTATTCCCTCTTTCCTAACCCCCATAAATTATATTGCAGCACCACGATATTCCTATAGATAAAAATAGAATTGATGCCGACAGTACTGCTACGCTATTAATTAGAGTAAAATTATTTTATTTTGAAGCTTTTATATAAATGAATTATCTCGTTGCAGTATTCCCAGACAGGATAATCGCAGAAGAAGCTTACACCGCTTTAGAAAAAAAAGGCGTTCAAAGTACTATACTCGGTAGAGGCTATAAATCTGCTGATGAATTTGGTTTAATTGACCCCAAGGAAGAAGCTAAAAAGCAAGCAAAGTTTATGTCTTATTGGTTAGTACCCTTTGGCTTTTTCGCTGGTTTTACTTTTAGTTTAATTACCGGGTTAAACACCTTTGCTTGGGCAGGAGAAATCGGTAATCATTTTATTGGAGGATTATTGGGTGCTGGTAGTGGTGCTTTAGGTAGCATCTTTGTTGGTGGAGGAGTTGGTTTAGTTGTAGGTGGTGGTGACGCTTTACCTTATCGGAATCGCTTGAATGCGGGTAAATACATAGTTGTAGTTGAAGGTAGCAAAAGCCTTGATCGCGAAACAACCAGAATTTTACGTCAGTTTGAACCGGAGAATATTCAAGGTTATGCTGCGGAGTGAGGAGATGGGGAGATGGGGGACAAGGGGACAAGGGGATGGGGGGATGGGGGGACAAGGGGCTTTCAAGGGTAGGTATTTAGGTTTTAGATAAATAGTTGAGAATTTTCTCAAGACTTAAACGTAATTTCAAGGTTATAGCCAATGATTTTAGTTCTAAAACCAAAAAAATAGGCTTAATCTAAAAAACCTACCCTTGAAAGGGGACAAGGGGATGGGGAGATGGGGGGATGGGGGGACAAGGGGACAAGGGGACAAGGGGACAAGGGGACAAGGGGACAAGGGGACAAGGGGACAAGGGGACAACTAACTCCTAACTCCTAATTCCTCACTCCTAACTCCTAATTCCTCACTCCTAACCTTTAACCTCTAACCTTTAACCTGATAAAATGTTACCCAGAGAAGAACTGTTAAAACACGTTGAAAATCGAGATACTGTAGCTCGTGTAATTGATTGCGCGGAAAAAGCAATTAAAACTTGGGAAGTTGTCTTCACCGACTTTCTTTCACCTCCGGAATTGGCTGAAGCTACTCTAAGTTTTAGTCGGTTAACGGAAGTGCAGTTGTTAGCTTGGGGTGGATATCCGCAAGCTGAACGAAAGAGAATTGCGATCGCACGTAGTGATCTTCCTTTGGATGAATCACAAGTTGAGCTTACTGCTTTGGATATTGCTGGTAATTTCTTGTTTGATACGGCAACTCACCGCGATTTTTTGGGTGCAATGTTGGGAACGGGAATTGTTCGCGAAAAAACTGGCGATATTATTGTACTCGGTGAACGGGGAGCGCAAGTTGTTGTTGTACCGGAATTAGCAGATTTTCTAGAAGCAAATTTAACTCAAGTACGTTCGGTTCCTGTCAAGACTCAAAGGGTAGATTTAAGCGAATTAAAAGTCAGAGAACCGAGAAAAAAAGAATTAACAACTGTGGAAGCATCTTTAAGATTGGATGCAATTGCTTCCGCTGGTTTCTCTATGTCTCGAAGCAAAATGGTTGATTTAATTAATGCTGGTGACGTAAGAGTTAATTGGAAGGAAATTACTCAAGCTTCTCATCAATTAAAAACTGGAGATTTGATTGCAATTCGTGGTAAAGGACGTTTAGAAGTAGGGGAAATAGTTGTTACGAAAAAAGAACGCTATCGGATGCAGTTAACGAAGTTTGTTTAATTAGGGAATTGGTAATTGGTAATGGGTAATTGGTAATTGGTAAGTTGTCGCGCATTTAATTTGTATTATTCTAGCGGGCTGTCGGGCCCGCACTACAAGACTTTAATAAAATTTGAACATACAAATTAAATGCTTTTTAGCTTAATTGGTAATTGGTAATAAGGAACAGGTGGTTGGTGCGTGACACATAGTAGACTTATTACTACGTTCAGAATTTCTCCTAGGGTACAGCACCCTACAAGAAAATATGCCTTTTTGCTAAGTTCTAACAGCCTACAAATTATTAATATTACTTTCCTGTTTAAAGCAACCTCTAACCTCTAACCTCTAACCTTTGCCCTTAAATTGTTTTTCTAATACATTCAATAAAGCTTCTCTAGGAAATATTGAGGATAATTTGGTGATAAAATGAGAGGCAAGACCTCCAACTACAACCGTCGCACGTCCTTCTTCTAAAGCTTTCAATGCTTGGTTTACGACTTCTTCGGGACTAGACATACTTTGAGCATTACGTGCTAGTGCGGGAGGAAAATTGGCTTCATTAAAAAAGTTGGTTTCTGTAGGTCCCGGACAAACTACTAAAACTTTTACTCCATATTGACGATTTTCTGCCCATAATGCTTCGCTGAAACTGCGAACAAAAGCTTTACTAGCGGCGTAAACTGATAGATATGGTATCGGCTGAAATGCTGCAATCGAAGACACATTGATAATGCTTCCCGAACGTCGATCGCGCATTTGTGGTAAAAATCTGTGAGTTAAATCCATCAACGCTATATTATTTAATTGCACCATTTGCACTTGGCGATCGCCATCGGTTTGAGCAAATTCACCATAGTCCCCAAAACCAGCGTTGTTTATCAGTAAATCTACTGTCAATCCTTTGACAATAGTAGCGTCAAACACTTCCTTTGTTGCCGATGGTTGAGTTAAATCTTTGACAATCACATCGACTTGAATATTGTATTGCTCCCGTAACTGTTGAGCCAGAACATTCAATTTATCTTCAGAACGTGCAACAATAATAAGATTTGTATTTTGTGCAGCAAGTTTACGAGCAAAACATTCACCAATACCACCGGAAGCACCAGTAATTAAGGCTGTTGGCATTTTGATTAATATATAAGTTGTTAACTACCTTACAAATCTTAACAATAGTTGCGACCCATTTCTAACTATCTAAAGTCATATAACAAGAAATTGGGAATGGGTAATCGGTAATGGGTAAATGGTAACGGGTAAATGGTAATGGGTAAATGAGGAATTAAATCCGTGAAATCCGTTCCATCCTTTTGAATCCGTGGTCAGGTATTTGTGTACAATGTAGTACAATAGAACTATTGAAGTAAGATATTATGTCCGATTTAATTTTGTTTTGGCATCGTCGGGATTTACGTATTTCTGATAATACCGGAATTGCCGCAGCATTGGAAAAAACTCGTAAAGTGGTGGGTGTTTTCTGTCTCGATCCAAATATTCTCAAAGGGGATGATGTTGCAGCGGTGAGGGTGACTTATATGATTGGTTGTTTACAGAAACTCCAAGAAAAATACACCCAAATGGGTAGTCAATTATTAGTTTTACAAGATAATCCAGTAAAAGCAATTCCTAAATTAGCAAAGGCTTTGCAGGTGAAAGGTGTATTTTGGAATTGGGATGTGGAACCTTATTCCCAAAAACGGGATGCAGATGTAATTAATGCGCTACAAGAGCAAGGTATTGAGTATTTAGAAAAAAATTGGGACCAATTATTAAATTCACCAGATTTGATTCGTACTGGTTCAAATAATCCCTATACAGTATATACTCCTTTTTGGAAAAATTGGATTAGTAAACCTAAAGATTCTCCCGTAGAAATTGCTGATCAATTAGAGGGATTAACAACAGAAGAACAAGAAATTGCAACCAAAGCAGGAGTTGTTGAATTACCCACAGCGAAGGATTTAGGATTTAACTGGGATGGAGAATTAATTATCGAACCAGGGGAAAAAGCAGCCCAAGAAAGGTTAGAAGAATTTTGTTTTACCAATATTAATGAATATCAAGAACAAAGAAATTTTCCAGCAATTGATGGTACATCAAGGTTAAGTGCAGCTTTAAAATTTGGTGTCATCGGAATTCGTACTGTTTGGAAAGCCACCGAAGATGCACTACAAAATAGTCGCAGTGATGAATTAGCAACTAATATTCTTACTTGGCAAAAAGAGATAGCTTGGAGAGAATTTTATCAACACGCAATGTATCATTTTCCAGAATTAGCATCGGGTGCTTATCGTGATACTTTTAAAAACTTTCCTTGGGAAACTAACGAAACACATTTTCAAGCTTGGTGTGAAGGAAAAACCGGATATCCAATTGTTGATGCTGCAATGCGACAACTAAATCAAATTGGTTGGATGCACAATCGTTGTCGAATGATTGTTGCTAGTTTCTTGACTAAAGACTTATTAATTAATCCCCAATTAGGCGAAAAATATTTTATGCAAAGATTAATTGATGGGGATTTATCTGCTAATAATGGTGGTTGGCAATGGAGTGCTTCTAGTGGAATGGATCCGAAACCAGTAAGAATTTTTAATCCTGCATCTCAAGCACAAAAATTCGATCCGGAAGCCGAATATATTCGAGAATGGTTGCCAGAATTACGTTCAATAGATACGGAATATTTAGTAACAGGAAAAATTACTCCTTTAGAACGTCAAGCTGTCGGTTATCCAGAACCAATTGTAGAGCATAAACAGCAACAAAAAACTTTTAAAGAAATGTATAAGAATCAGAAAGAACAGGGAGTAGGTTATAGGTTATAGGTTATAGGTTATATCTTGTAAGTTTAAGGGTAATAGGACTTAGCAAAAAGGCGTATTTTCTTGTAGGGTGTGTAGTTTAGAATAAATTTGGACGTAGCGATAAGACTTAACTACACACCATCAACCTGCTAACATTAATCATATCCTATTCCTATAGTTTTTCGATTTTAAAGTACAATCCGCAATGCAAACCGATAGTCTTTTCTACGAAATATTTCAAACAGATCCAGATATTGTATTTGAACTGATTGGTAAACAATCTACTAGAAATAAAACATATACTTTTGCTTCACTTGAAGTCAAACAAACTAGTTTTCGTATGGATGGTATACTTTTACCTCCGATTTATGCGACAGATTTACCGATTGTATTTGTATAAGTACAAGGATATAAAGATAAAAAGAAAGTTGTTTATTCCAGCTCCGTATAGTGAGATATTGTTGTATTTACACGATTACCAACCTGTAAATGATTGGTGCGCTGTTTTAATTTTTATTAATGGTAGAAACCCGACTTCTCTCCCAACCAATCATAGAAGTCGGGTTTCTATGAGAATTTCTGGTGTGAGCGATGTTTGGATGGTAGAAACCCGACATATACCCCAAAGCAATTTAGCAATAATTATACAACAAGCATCGTTATTTGTTTAGAGAGTATTTACTCAATTTCTGTGTAGATTGACAAGTAGAGTTTCGCGAAAGTTATCCGACTTCTCATTCTTTTATCAGAGGTAAAACTATTCCCCGTTAAGAGTTCCCAATTACCAATTCCCAAATAATCAAATTATCGTAAGCTAATTAAATCACTTCATTAAAACCCCTTACATTAGTGCATCTTTGAGGAATGAAAACCGACACAATTTTTTATACTTTGCTGCAAAATCTTCCCAGTGTTTTATTTGAACTGTTAGAACAACCTCCAAATCTAGCATTTCGCTACGAATTTTCCTCCGTGGAAGTCAAAGAGCTTGCACGACGGATTGATGGGGTATTTTTACCTAAACCGCAATTTCCAGAAGAACCAATCTATTTTGTTGAAGTACAGTTCCAACCAGATGAGGATTTGTATTGGCGAATAATTACCGAGGCTGGGGTTTACTTAAATCAATATAAACCAAATCGGACTTGTCAGGGTGTTGTTCTTTGGGCTAAACGCAGTTTCGATCCCGGTGTTCCCCTAGCTTATCAAGCTTTGTTTGCTGCTGGATATATTCGTATAATTTATCTAGATGAAATAGATGATGCTCCTAGTAGTTCGATCGGTTTGGGAATCATCAAGCTGGTAGTCACACCAGAAAATGAAGCAGTACAACAAGCAAGAAGTTTAATTGAATCAGTAAAGCAAGCAGATGCAGCAAACCGTAGCAATCTTTTAGAATTAGTAGAAAGGATGCTGGTTTATAAATTTTCGTCCTATAGTCGTCAGGAGTTAGAAGCAATGTTTGGTTTAAGTGAGTGGAAGCAAACCCGTTTTTATCAAGAAGTTAGGGAAGAAACAAGACAGGAACTCAAAGAAGAAATTAAGGAAGAAACTAGATTGGAAACTAAGTTGGAAACAATACCTAGCTTGCTAAAGGTGGGATTGAGTGTGGAACAAATAGCACAAGCACTTCAGTTAAATGTTGAAATGGTGCAACAGGTTGCGAATCAGCAAAATGAAAAATAAAGTTTTGATTGTTATAGTCGTCAGGAATTAGAAGCAATGTTTGGTTTAAGTGAGTGGAAGCAAACCCGTTTTTATCAAGAAATTAAGGAAGAAACAAAATTAGAAACTATCCCAGAACTTTTGAAGGAAGGTTTGACTATCGAACAAATTGCACGGGTTTTGAAATTAGATATCGAAATGGTGCAACAGGTTGTTAATAAGCCTTCATGAAATTATACCCCACCAACTACGACAATAATCATAGAAGTCGGGTTTTTATGGGAATTTCTAGTGTGAATGATGTTTATATCGTAAAAACCCGACTTCTCACCCCACCGACAATAATCATAGAAGTCGGGTTTTTGATCAAAAACCCGACTTCTCGAACTAACCTAACGTGAGTACCCCCGAACGGGAAGTAAACTAGGACGATAATCACAGAAGTCGGGTTTTTACGATTTTCTATCTGTAACACCCGCTTTCACACTAATAAAAACCCGACTTCTTCCCCACGGTAATTGAGGATTCAAAGCACGAACTCACATTAACCTACCTATCCTACTCCTTATTCCCTACTCCCTGCTCCCTATTCCCTTGCATCATCAAAACCTAACTCCTCAGCACTTAATCATTCAAAGCACTTCTTAATTGATTGAGAATATTGCGAATTTCCATAAATTCTGGATTCACAGCTATTTTTCTGATAGTTTTAGCATTGCTTTTCTTAACTATTTTATTGTAAATATTAACAGCAGTATTCAAATTATTAATATCTACATTTTGTTGACTATTTTGTGATACTAAATAACTCGTTGTTAAACTTTTGTTGCTAGCTACAGGAATACCTGATGTAGATGCAGACTCAAATCCAGCAAATAAATTTACCACAGAATCAATAAGTTGCACAGCATCACTTTTACTGATTCCAGCCTCTGTTAAAGACTTTTCAGCGCGATCGCGAGCTTGAATTGGATTACTTCCACGTAATAAATTAATCACAGCGTTGATCTGAGTCTCATCACCTCCGGTAGAACTAAAGGTGTTGATGATTCCACTAATTATCTGATTGAGTCGTTCTTGAGATACCGAGGAAATCGTAAGTTGACCATTGTCTAATTGTATCGAATTTTCAATACCGGGTGCTAATTCTGATGTTGTCTGAAGATTAGGGTTGAAAGTCTCACCAGAATAACCAGATGAATCGTCTGTGCTTCCTTGAGCATTTACAGCACCAGCATTAGCTTTGATAGCCGTAGCGTTAATTAAAGAAGCTATGATTATTAATGCCAAACTCAAATTCAAAGATAATTTTTGTTTCATGACTGTCCTATTTGTATTTAAAAAGATGTTTTAGGGGTTAGGGAATAGGGAATAGGGAACAGGGAATAACTAACTAAAATTTAATTGCATAACCTGCACTCAAACTGATACCAAGTCCATCACCAAAGTTGTTAGTGACATCGGTAAATATAGCGTTAATAACTATGGGAGTTTGTTTGAAAGGAACAAAAGAACCACCTATATTTAAGCGATTTCCTGTCCAACTACTTACCCAAGCGACTTCTGGAGCGGTTCTGATACCGATACTAGCGAAAATATTGGCAGGGTTATCACCAGCTTCAATAGCACCTTTGGAACGAAAACTACCGCTACCAACTCCCAAGGAAATGGTTAAAGGCATTTTATTGTCTGTGTCATTCGGTTGTAAATTAAATGACTTGGTAGCTACTCCGTAGATGGTATCTTTGGCTTTATTGGAATCTCCCCAGGTTATGGGATTCGCAAAACCAACAGCAACAGCAGCACCATTTCCGAGGTATTTATGTACTTTAAAGCCTAAAGAACCACTGTCTCCAAAATCAAAGTTACTGTTACCACCACCGACGCTGGTAATATTCGCATTAACTTCTACACCAACGCTTTTAACTGTGTCTCCCAAACCAAAACCAACAGACAAAGAACCGTCAGTACGTCCTTTATCCAAAGGGAAAAACAATCCACCACCGACATAAGCTTGTCCCCAACTTGCTCCATAAGCCGAAGGTGTACCTGCTGTAGAACCCGGAGCTCCACCAAAAGTAATTATCTCTACAGTAATTGGATCGATTAAAAGCTCTTGACGTAATTTATTAGCATCTCCCAAAGTATCACCGATAACTTCAGAAGAATCTGTTTGAGCAATTTGTTGACTTTTATTATCATGAATATTTTGACAGCAAAAATCTAGAGATTCTGCAAGTTTCTCTTGCTTTGCTTCAACTTCTCCCACTAATAATTCCGAAGATAAATCAATGGGTTTTAACAGTTGTTCTGTTTCGGGTTCACTTAGTTCACGAACAGCTATTTTTAAGTCGGGATTAAGGGGTGATACTGTGTACTTTGAATTATTAGAAGTTAAGTTAATTTCAGATAAATAATTTTCTTGATTTATAGTACCAAATACAGGTTTTCCCCAGAAGCTAATGGTAGCGAATAGAATGACTGGTAAGTTTATTACCCAGCACAAATATAAGAACGAACTAGTAGTATAATTAGATGTTTTTTTTGTATGCATTATCAAGGTCAAAATATTTAAATGTTTACACTTAAAATACAAGCTCAATTAAAATATTTATTAAAATTTTCTTGTATGTAATTTCTCATAAATTAACTGTCTTACCCTACTTTTTTTCAAATTGTACGCTTTGATTATGTTGTAAACCTTATTTTGATAAGGTCAAACCGCTGTAAAAAGCTTAGTTAAGCTAACGGGTTTGGTTAAATCAAACAACTTAATCTAAAGAATAGATTTGCCGGCTCATTGTCTTTTTTAAACCTTTATCAATCGAGTGTCTTCAGTATTATTACTTAATAAAAAATGCCGATCAAATTACTTTCAAGGATAATAAATAACAATCCATTTTGTTCCAACCACCAAATAATCGAAATATAATTAAGTAAGCTATTAAAAATTATCTTTAAAAGTCAATTTAAAGTAGTTAGACTACGTATTTTGGATTGATTTGGATTGATTTAGATTAATTTTTTATTTTTCAAATCGGAGTTTTTTTGATATAATCCGACTGGAAAAAAGCAAGTTGAGTTTGGATATTTTCGGGAATTGACAACGCCGACAAACAGCAACATTTGCTACAAAAGAAAAATTATCAAATATAAAATATTAGACAACGTTACAAAAATATTTATGAGCATAATAAAGACTATAAGTGAACTATAAAATTGTCCTCGGAGACGACTAATGGTAGCGGTCAAAGAGAACCCTCAAAAACGCCTTACTATACAAACTGTAGAAATTGCTCCTAACACAACCGCGATTCGTAGTCTCGACTGGGACCGCGATCGCTTTGATATTGAGTTTGGATTGCAAAACGGTACAACTTACAATTCCTATCTAATTCAAGGTGAGCGTACAGTTTTAATTGATACGTCTCACTCCAAGTTCCGCGAACAATATTTAGAGACTCTCAAAAGCCTGGTTAATCCCAAAGCGATTGATTATGTAATTGTTAGCCACACTGAACCAGACCACAGCGGTTTAGTGGAAGATGTTTTACAAATCGCTCCTAGAGCGACTGTATTAGCGTCGAAAGTAGCATTACAGTTTCTAGAGAACTTGGTACATGAACCATTTTCCAAGCGAATTGTCAAGACTGGTGACACCGTAGATTTAGGTAACGGACACGTAATTGAATTTGTCAGCGCACCTAATTTACACTGGCCAGATACTATTTTCAGTTTCGACAAGAAAACCCAAACCCTCTTTACTTGTGACGCTTTCGGTATGCATTACTGTAGTGATGATACCTTTGATGTCAATTTAGAGGCAATCGAACCTGACTTCAAATTTTACTATGATTGTTTGATGGGACCGAACGCTCGCTCTTTATTGAATGCAATGAAGAGAATGGGTGACTTAGGCAAAATAAAAATTATTGCCAACGGTCACGGTCCATTGCTATATCACAATCTAGATACACTTACCGAGTGCTATCAAAGCTGGAGCCAAAAACAAGCCAAAACAGAAACAATCATTGGTTTGTACTACGTTTCCGAATATGGATATAGCGATCGCTTAGCGCAATCAATTGGTCACGGTATCCAAAAAACCGGGGTTGGTGTGGAGATGTTGGATTTAACCACTACTGACCTCCAAGAAATCCAAGAATTAGCAAACAGAGCAGCAGGTATCATCATCGGGATGCCTCCTTCAGCTAACGTTGCGGCTCAAGCTGCGATCAGTTCTCTGTTAGCAGTAGTCAAAAACAAGCAAGTCATCGGACTGTACGAGTCTTACGGTGGAGATGACGAACCCATCGACACCTTGCGGAGAAAATTCCTCGAACACGGTGTCAGAGAAGGTTTCCCAGCAATTCGCATCAAAGAAGTCCCGACCAAAGAGACATTTAATATCTGCGATGAAGCTGGAAACCAAATGGGACAGTTGTTAGTACGCGAACGCAATATCAAGCATCTTAAATCCATCGATGCCGATTTAGAAAAAGCATTAGGTCGGATTAGCAACGGACTTTATGTCGTTACCACCAAAAAAGGTGATGTCAAAGGTGCCATGGTTGCTTCCTGGATTGCTCAAGCCAGCTTACAACCGTTAGGATTTACCGTCGCTGTTGGTAAAACCCGAGGAATTGAGTCTTCATTGCAGATAGGTGATAAGTTTGTGCTGAACGTTCTTGAAGAAGGTAACTATCAAGAACTCAAAAAGCATTTCCTTAAGCGCTTACTTCCTGGTGTTGACCGATTTGAAGGAGTTAAAACTCACACAGCCAAAAACGGTAGCCCTATTCTTGCAGATGCACTAGCATACATGGAGTGCGAAGTCAAGACCAGTATGGAATGCAGTGACCATTGGTTATTGTACTGTACTGTATCCGACGGTCGTATTTCCTACCCCGATGGAGTAACAGCAGTTCGTCACCGTAAGGTAGGAACGTATTATTAGTTAGTTGACAGTGGACAGTGGACAGTGGACAGTTGACAGTTGACAGTTGATGGTTGTTTTGAATTATTAAATTTCCCTCCATCCCCTTGTCCCCTTGTCCCCCCATCCCCTTGTCCCCTTGTCCCCTTGTCCCCTTGTCCCCTTGTCCCCTTGTCTCCCCATCTCTTTTTTAAAAAGGCATCTACATCCTTTTTTTTTGATTATTCTTTTGATTCTTAATCCTTAATTTTTCACACATATTATGACAAATTCCAATCCCCGCGACGTGCAGATTGCATCTATTGCGACCAATACGACGTTGATTAGGTCTCGTAGTTGGACGCGGCTGCGATTTGAAATTGAATATGCTTTAGCTAAAGGAACTACTTCTAATTGCTATTTAATTGAAGGCGATCAAACCGCAATTATTGATCCACCTCCAGAAACTTTTACGCAAATTTATATCGAAGCGTTGCAGAATGTCTTGGATTTTCAAAAATTGGATTATGTAATCCTGGGACATTTTAATCCCAACCGTGTCGCTACTCTCAAAGCACTTTTACAACGCGCTCCACAGTTGACTTTTGTTTGCTCAGTTCCTGCTGCTGCGAATCTGCGTACTGCTGTTGGTGAACAGGTAAAAGTGATGGAAATGCGGGGGAAAGAAACCCTCGATTTAGGTCAGGGACACGTTTTGAAAGGCATTCCTATTCCTAGTCCGCGCTGGCCAAGCGGACTTGCGACTTATGACGAGCAAACCCAAATTCTCTACTCGAATAAATTATTTGGCGCTCATGTCTGCGGTGAAGAAGTATTTGATGAAGACTGGGACATTTTAAAAGAAGACCAGCGTTACTATTATGACTGCTTGATGGCTCCTCATGCATCTCATGTAAAAGCGGCTTTGGAAAAACTTTCAGATATACCTGTAAGAATGTATGCTACGATTCACGGACCTTTAGTACGTTACGGTTTAATCGAACTCAACAAAGCTTATCAACAGTGGAGCGTTTCTCAAACCGAGCGTGAAGTTACCGTTGCCTTACTTTACGCTTCAGCATACGGTAATACTTCTACTTTGGCTCAAGCATTCGGTTTGGGTTTAACTAAAGGTGGGGTGGCTGTAGAGTCGATTAACTGTGAATTTGCTCAACCGGATGAAATTCGGGCTGCGATCGAAAAATCAGACGGTTTTATCATCGGTTCACCCACCATCGGCGGTAATGCACCGACTCCGATTCATACTGCTTTAGGTATTGTACTTACAGTTGGTGATACAGGTAAACTTGCTGGTGTATTTGGTTCCTATGGTTGGAGTGGTGAAGCATTTGATTTAATTGAAGGTAAACTGCGGGATGCAGGATTTAAATTTGGTTTCGACACATTTAAAGCTAGATTTAAACCATCCGATAAAACCCTCAAGGAATGCGAAGAAACAGCAACTGATTTCGCTCAAACTTTGAGAAAAGCCCGTAAATTACGTTTAACTCAACCCGCTGCAACTCCCATGGAACAAGCCGTGGGACGTATTGTTGGTTCTGTTTGTGTACTTACAGCAAAACAGGGAGAAGTTACCACTGGAATGCTTGGTTCCTGGGTTTCGCAAGCTACTTTTGATCCACCGGGAATTAGCTTGGCGATCGCCAAAGATAGAGCGGTGGAAAACCTGCTGTATCCTGGAAGTAAGTTTGTTTTAAATATTATCGGTGAAGGCAATCAACAAGATTATGTGAAGCACTTCCGTAAATCGTTTGCTCCCGGAGAAGATCGTTTTAACAACTTTCCCACAGCATCAGCCGATAATGGTGGTATCATCCTCACCGACGCTACAGCCTATTTGGAATGTTCTGCAAGCAAACGTATGGAATGCGGCGACCACTGGGTAATATATGCAACAGTTGATAATGGTAAATTGCTGCAACCGGATATAGTTACGGCTATTCACCGTCGTAAAGCAGGAAATCATTATTAATAACGAAGATTTATCATCTCAATTGATGTAGGACGAAAGTAGGGGTAATTTATGAATTACCCCTACTTTCATATTGGTTTGATGTAAATCCTGATAAATTCATCCGGATAATACTACCCTATAAACTGTATGAAGTGTTGACCGTATTTTGTCAAAACTTCGTTTTACAAAATATAAAAATGTACCTTGATATACATTTGCATAATTTCTGACATCAGCAAAATAATCTAACTTTTGCTATAAATGAATGTCGTAGGACTGTGGAATTAAAGATTCTTCTGTTTCAGCAATTGTCCGCAGGTCAACCGTATACAGATTGTGTAAAGTTTAACTATTAAGTCAGTACTAGCATCTTCAAAAAATGCTTACGACTGTGGCAACGGTTTAAATTATTGGCTCTTGTTATGTATCCAGAAAAAAACAAACTAAAATTTCCTTTGTGGCATTATCTCAATCAACCCTTATTTAGTGAAAAATTGATATTAAATCCCCATACCTTTGCTTATGTCTATAGGATTGAACTTTTGGAAAGGTGTTGGGGTAGAGAATGCGATGCTAAGGGACAATCTTCTAATGGTGGATAATTTATTTTTTGCAAGTCCCTAATCTCAAAGCAATAATTGCCGAGTAGCTTGGGGAAGATTTATCAGTTATGAGTTAACAAAGTTTTATTTGAACGGGCTAATTTTTTTCTTCTGGGTTTCCGACAATTTAATTTTACTTATAGCCTTAGCAAATGCCTTATCCTTGGGATGAGGTTTTTTTGTATGAGTCGGGTTAATATAATTTTTTTTTATTGCTTTAATTTAATGTTTTTAAGTAAATCGCTCAGGAATAACACAACTATTAATACATTTTATGGAGAATTGAAAAGTATTATTTTAAATTAAAGGCAACGAAAATATACTGATAGTAAGAGGTAACTCCTGATCAATTTCCCATTAGCAATTAGCAATTTTCCATTAAGAAAATTAATATGTTGAGAGCGAACAAACTATAATCTAGATTACATTCGTGCGTTACCCTGGATAACACCTGCGGTCTTGGAGAAATTGGAAGCGATGTCCTTTGTACCTTTACACATTCATAGCGACTATAGCTTACTAGATGGTGCGTCTCAATTGCCGGCTTTGATAGATCGTGCTATTGAACTGGGAATGAAAGCGATCGCCCTGACGGATCACGGAGTGATGTATGGTGCGGTTGAATTAATCAAAATTTGTCGGAGTAAGAATTTTCAGCCGATTATCGGTAATGAAATGTATGTGATTAATGGTGATATCACAAAACAGGAACGCCGTCCCCGTTATCATCAGGTTGTTTTGGCGAAAAACACTCGTGGTTATAAACATTTAACTAAATTAACGACAATATCTCATTTGGAAGGAGTGCAGGGAAAGGGAATTTTTTCGCGTCCTTGTATAAATAAAGAATTATTAGAACAGTATCACGAAGATTTAATTGTTACCAGTGCTTGCTTGGGTGGAGAAGTCCCCCAAGCGATTCTCAGCGGTAAACCAGGTGCAGCACGAAAAGTCGCGAAATGGTATCAAGATATATTTGGAGATGATTATTATTTAGAAATTCAAGATCACGGTTCTCAAGAAGATCGAGTTGTGAATGTAGAAATAGTCAAAATTGCGCGAGAATTAGGAATAAAAATAATTGCCACAAATGACTCTCATTATATTTCTTGTAACGATGTAGAAGCTCACGATGCGTTGCTGTGCATTCAAACTGGGAAGAAGATTTTTGAAGATAAAAGAATGCGTTACAGCGGTACAGAATATCTGAAATCTGCTGAAGAAATGAAGCAATTATTCCGCGACCATTTACCAGAAGATGTTATAGAAGAGGCTATCGCCAATACAGTAGAAGTTGCCGAAAAAATCGAACCTTACGATATTTTAGGTTCCCCTAGAATTCCTCATTTTCCCATACCATCAGGTCATACAGCCGATACTTATGTAGAAGAAGTAACTTGGCAGGGACTTTTACAAAAGTTAAATCGTAAATCCCGTAGCGAAATTGATAATACCTATAAAGAAAGGTTGGAATATGAATTAGAAATGATTCAGCGGATGGGTTTTTCGACATACTTTTTAGTTGTGTGGGACTACATCAAATTTGCTCGCGATAATAAAATCCCTGTGGGACCAGGAAGAGGTTCGGCAGCGGGTTCTTTGGTAGCATATTCTATGGGAATTACTAACATTGACCCCGTACATCATGGATTATTATTCGAGCGTTTCTTGAACCCAGAAAGAAAATCCATGCCTGATATTGATACGGATTTCTGTATAGAAAGCCGCGATAAAGTTATTGATTATGTAACTAGTCAATATGGGGAAGATAAGGTTGCTCAAATCATTACTTTTAACCGATTAACTTCTAAAGCAGTGTTAAAAGATGTCGCCAGGGTGTTAGATATTCCTTATGGGGAAGCCGACAAAATGGCGAAATTGATTCCTGTAGCTAGAGGTAAACCGGCTAAGTTACAGAAAATGATTGCTGATGATACTCCCGAACCAGAATTTAAAGAAAGATATGATAATGATCCAGCGGTAAAACATTGGATAGACATGGCAATACGCATTGAAGGAACGAACAAAACCTTCGGGGTTCATGCTGCGGGTGTGGTAATTTCTGCGGAACCTTTAGATGAAATTGTACCTTTACAAAGGAATAATGATGGTTCTGTAATTACTCAATATTACATGGAAGATTTGGAATCAATGGGTTTGTTAAAAATGGACTTTTTGGGTTTAAGAAACCTGACCATGATTGACAAAACTATCGATTTAATAGAAAAGCAGAATGGATATAGAATAGACCCCTATGATATAACTTCTCAAGAAAGAAAAGCTCAGAAAATATTTGCTAAAGGAGGAGAAACAGCTAAATTTCCTCACGATGTGAGAAAGACTTATGAATTATTAGAAGCGGGAGAATTAGAAGGAATATTTCAATTAGAATCTTCCGGAATGCGGCAAATTGTCCGAGATTTGAAACCTTCAAATATAGAAGATATTTCTTCAATTTTAGCGCTTTATCGACCCGGACCATTAGACGCGGGATTAATTCCTCACTTCATTGATCGAAAACATGGTAGAGAAGAAATTAAATACGAAGCGAATATTTTAGAACCGATTCTTGATGAAACCTATGGAATTATGGTTTATCAAGAACAAATCATGAAAATTGCTCAAGACATGGCTGGTTATTCCCTCGGACAAGCGGATTTGCTACGTCGTGCCATGGGTAAAAAGAAGGTTTCAGAAATGCAGAAACATCGTGAAATTTTCATTGATGGTTCTGCGAAAAACGGCGTTAGTAAACAAATTGCTGAAGCATTATTCGAGCAGATGATTAAATTTGCTGAATATTGTTTGAGTTACGATACTGAAATTTTAACTGTAGAATATGGCTTGATGCCGATAGGTAAAATAGTTGAGGAAAGAATCGAATGTTCAGTTTTCAGTGTTGATGATAATGGTAATATTTATAGTCAACCGATAGCACAATGGCATAATCGAGGATTACAAGAACTATTTGAATATGAATTAGAAGATGGTTCGATAATTAAGGCTACTAAAGACCATAAATTTATGACAGTTGATGGAGAAATGTTGGCTATTGATGAGATTTTTGAGCAGGGGTTGGAGTTGAAGCAGGTGGGGGAATTTTAGATTTTGCGGAAAGTTGGGTTTCTATAGTTAATTAATGTAGAGACGTTGCAGTGCAACGAGTTTACTCTAATAAAAAAATTGATTTTGTTGATTTTGTAAGTATTTACTACAAGAAAATTTAATATTGCGATCATAATTTGTAGCTTTACCATTACCAATTATGGTAGGGTTTAGATAGTTGGGAACCGATTAAAGTAACAGATGAATAGTGGTAACAAAAATGCGGTCAAACTATGCAACTTTTTACTCAGAAAAATAAATGACGCGACGTAATTATGGCAAATAACAATGAATTGATGCAAATGATATTTAAAATTCAAGCATTTTGGGATAATGAGGCAGAGGTTTGGGTTGCAACGAGCGAAGATGTTCCGGGATTAGTCACCGAAGCTTCTAGTATTGAAATTTTAACCCAAAAGCTTCGTGAAATTATTCCAGAATTAATTATTTTAAATGGAATAGTTGCTAGAGATTATGTAGGCTCAATTACTTTTGAATTAACTAGCCATCGTCAAGAATTAATAAAGGTGGCTTGATAAATGGGTGCATCTTTAACTCCTGAATTAAAAAAGATTCTTACTGATGCTGGTTGTTATTTTGAGAGACAAGGGAAGGGAGACCACGAAATTTGGTATAGTCCAATTACAGAGCATAGATTTGTTGTAGATGGCTCTATAAAGTCGCGTCATACTGCTAATGGTGTTTTGAAACAAGCAGGATTGTCTAAAGCTTTTTAATTGGTTATAAACATAATCTTTAAGAAAGTCATCAAGTCTTTTGTGCATGATAAAAGAAATTGGGAGAAATGAAAAATTATGCTGCTACTAAGTTATCTAACTGTTGTTCGCATTGGTGAAATATAAAATTTACAACTGCAAAAATTTTGTCTAGTTCGTAAATTGTATAAGGAGTAATATTTCTAGTAAACTTGTTATCTTGTAACTTCCCAAATTGCCAAGTACTGCCATTAGAAGAAATACCAAATATGACAATAGAATGTTCTACATTTAACCTTTGTGCAGCTATCATTTCCGCGAGACATTGCGCCCAACCACCTTCAAAATCATCTTGCTTAGCTTCAACTAAAATAAAATAAGGTTGATCAAAAACAACTTTTCCTAATGGAGAGCGTCTTGCTAAAATATATTCAGGATAGCCCGAAAGCTTTTCATCACAATTTAAAGATTGGTGACTCCATAAGGTAAATTTCTTGTTATAAAGTTTCCAGACTTCTTTGAGAACTGGGTAAATCAAATTTTCACAAATAGCAAACTCCGAATTGTTAACAACTCCCTCCCGCATTACTATCTCTAAATCTTCTCGAAAGTAATCGGAAATATTAAAAGGTACTTCTTCAATAAAGTTTGCTTCAGTGTAGGTGACTTGATATTCTTTGAGAACTTCGCCGATAATTTTGAAATTACTAAAAGCCATATTACCCCTTTATCTCACTGGTATTTTTATTTGATTTATTAATTGTCAGTTTATCAATTAATTCTTGTACCCAATGGTCTTTAAATTCTCGTGCATCTTCATAAGCACTTTTATCACCCATTACTAATTTTTTCAGATAATCCAGTAATAAATCTGGTCTTTCTGGGGGATAATCAAACCACAACATCTCGCTAATATCTAGTTTAACAACACCCAAACCGCGCGATCGCCCACCACCAAGGGGAATTTGTTCGGTTTCAAATTGATGTAACCCAATCATCAATAAACCTAATTCCCATTCCGGAGCATTTTCGACTATGGCTTTAAATTCAAATTGGGTTGCTGCGGGTACTACTTGGAAGTCGTAAAGTTTTCCATCTGCTGCGGTTTCGGTATCTCTATCAATTGATACACCATCCCGTTCTTGGTATTGTCCAAACCAGGTATCTGGTTTTACTGTTAAGTCCCTGACTTGGAATTTACTTGCTATCCACGGAGAACCGAAGAGAAGAGAAACTAAGTCAGTGTTGTTTACAACATAGGTATGTAATCGTTCTTCTTTCTTTACTGGTTTTAAGTTTTTGATAGTTTCCTTGAAATCAGATAATTCTTTCGATGTGAGTGACCATTCCTCTTCAATAGCAGGATTTGCGACTAATTTACGATTATTACCAACGATACCACGGAGAAAACTTTCTAAGCGCGATCGCATTTCTGCTTTGGTTGATAATTGGGGATTGAGGTGGCGATTGCTTGGAAGGAACCACCGACGGTGATAAGGAGGATTTAGAGCATAGATACAACTAATCCAAATTAGTTTTTTGCTAACAATGTTTTAAACTTGTTCGTTTTCTAAATTCCATTTTTGAGCAATATTTTGTAATTCTTTGATAATATTTTGTGTCTGCTCTAAAATATCTTGTGCATTTTTAGGGTTTTTGCGGAAACCAGCATGTAAAACGTCATTACGTAGATTAGCTAAATTGAAGTCACCACCCCAAAGTTTGTTTAATGGTTTCTTCTTGTCCCTAGAAAGCTTAGACCAATCATCTAAATATTTTGACTCCTTACCATCCTTGGTTTTGCCCCCATTCAATAAAAGCTCCATTTCTTCTCGATTTTCTTTACCTAAAGGGTCTAATTTAAAGTGATAGCAAAGTAAAGAAGGTAGCCATTCTCTTGCCATTGATAAAGCTTGTACAGTTTGTCCTTTGGCTGCATACCATTCTACCATTTTTAATTGCCGTAACAGTGATGACTGGGGATAATTTTGGTAATCAGTTGGATTTTGTAAACCAAAAGTGCTGTAATCTTCTTTTATACGTCCAAGCAATGCAGCAAATTGTGGTGTTGAGATAGAAACCGAAGATGCAGCGTCACTTATGCGATCTGGTAATATTGCAGATTCTCGCATGACATCCATTGGACGTAAAAGTTGTAGTCCTTGCGCGATACCTTGAATACTGGTTGCTAAATTCTGTGTTGTCGTCTCTTTACTTTCTAATAATAAAGTAGATAATGCTTCTCCATTACCTGTTTTAATAAATAAGTTAGTAGCACTTGTCCATTCCAATAAACTAACTATTGGTAAAAGGTCAAATATTGGTGTTTTATTATCAGAAGTCTTTGCATCAAAAGCACCATAAATTAATCCTTTTATTTCTACCTGACGAACTACTCGCAAATAACTAACAGCGACTAATGCTAATACTGGTAAAGAACGAAAACCATTTGTGATATCAAATAATACACAATCTCCATCTTGCAAACAGTCTGTTAACATCCCAAATAATTTCCATATATCATCATTACTATGTCCTTCTGGTACATCTTTTATGGGTTGTAAATTAACTTTAGATGCTAACTTATTATTTAAAGTATTCCATGTTGATTCAGTCTCTCCATCTGGAATTCCGGTTTCTGCTGTCTTTGTTAGCAATACATAAAGAGTATCTGGACTATATAATTCAACCAATGCTTCCTGAATAAATTTTGTTGTAAATTCATTATTTTGTGTAGGATGAATATAAGTAGTTTCTTGATACCCTCTTTTATTAAAACCAAGAAATGAAATTGCTTTCATAAGTTACTAACTCCAATAATTAACGTTTACTTTTGTCTGTCCCATTCCTAACCGCGTCTTTATCCCAGTTCCTGCAAACTCAGCATATTGCACCAACAAATCAGCTACATTTGCCAACAAGGCATCCGCACGATTCAAGATTTGTAGTGTCACCTCTCCAGTAAATCCATTCACATAACCTTTATGTATGTGAATACTATGGGTTTGAATTCGATGATGTTTGAGCAACAAAGCATTATTTAAATAAGTAATTAACTCATCACCTCCTAAATAAACAGGAGCAAAATTATTCCACCGTTCCAACCAACTACGAATCATTAAAGATGGTAAAGGTAAAGGTAGGGTACTACCATATTGTGCGAAAGCTGTAGGGGTGGTAAATTGCAAATTAAATTTACGAATTGGTTCCGGTTCATTAGCGACTAATTTAGTATATATTTCCTCATAGCTGGTAATTTTGTCTTCACGGTTAATCATATTTAATTTAGCACCAAGAAACTCAAGGGAATCATTAAGATTTAGTTCCAGTATAGCTTTACTAATATCTTCTTTTAATCCGGATAGAGATATTTGATAAAAATCTTCCGGTTGTAAAGTAATAAAGTCTTGTTGTCTTAAAAAAGAACCATATATTCCCGAAAATGATGTGGAAGGAATTTGTTCGCTACCGATTTCTAATCCAATGCGATTATGCAAGATTTTTACGAGTTCCAGGTTACAGGAACGGGGTAATATGGTTGGTTCGGATACGGTGATTGTCCAAGTTGAATTTATGAGCATTATTCTTTAAAAGAGTTTAATTTTAACTTAATTACCGCTTGAATTAGCTACATAGAAATGATGGCTATTAGAAGTCGGGTTTTTACGATAAATATCTGTAAAATAACAAAATCATTATAAAAACCCGACTTCTTACCTCACGAGTTGGTTCCGAAAGGGTAATTGTCCAAGTTGAATTTATGAGCATGATTATAAAACTTTGAATTTTACCCATCCCGGTACAAATTTTATTTCCCGACTTGATATGGCTACAACTCGACGAGATTTTGGTGCTTCAAAACCAGGTGCTTTTCTAGGACTGCAATTATCACGAATCTCTTTTCTAAATTCTTTATCAAACAGTAAATTAACTGTCGTACCATTCATTCCACTTGCCCAACCAACTCTTAAATTAAAAGGGCATTTTTCTTTTTTGTAAATATCTCGAACATTCTCAAAATCTAAATTAATATTTTGACGGTTATTATCTTTAGCATTGTAGTTATTTTTAATTTGCTGCCAATAGTAACACTCTTCATTCCACTGGTCTTGAGCAAATTCCTTGCAAATTTTGAGGATATCATCAATTGTTTGAAAGGGAATTTTATTTTGAGGATTAAAGTTAGATAATATTTGCTTATTAATGCTAATAGTAAATTTAGTTCTGACCCTTTTTACCATTTCAGCATAAATTGGAGCTTTATACTTTCCTTTCCAATCTTCCCAATGGCTGATAGTTATAACTTCTGCTGTTACTGGAAGGTTATAGAAAATAGGTTTTCCCTGCTCATTATACTCTTTATCTTTTATTATTAGTTCCTCTGAATCCGTAACTGTAATTGCTCGCATAAAATCTAAATTAGGTAAACTAGTTTTTCCCTGCACTTTTTCGCCTTGATAAATTAGTTCAAAATCAGAAAATAACTTTTCCATAAAAAGGTCATCATCAGCAAATTTTTGTTTGTGTTTATTACCGAGTTGTCCCAATCTGCCACGTAATTTTTTCTCGATTTCACTGACTTTACACTGTTCGGGTACATTAAAGCGATCGCTATGCTTTAACAAATAATATGCGATCGCGGTTCTAATCGCTCCTTTGATGGAAGAACCCGGTATGTATAATTGTCCCATTCCATTACGAATCATGGGACGTAAATCTGTGATTCGTTCTTCTGTGAGTTTTTGACTGATAGCTTGTTTGGGAAAAATTAACTCTTCATTTTCATCTTTTGTGTCCCACCATTGCTCACCAAAAGCATCTTCAAGGAGGTTTTCTAGGTTATCCCGATTATTAATTACTTGGATATAGTCATTTAGATAGCTACCACCTTGTTTATGGAGTGCTTTAGCTAGTGCTTCTTGATTTGGAAGGTAGACTTTTCTCGATGTTTGCACGTATTCAAAGGGGCTTAATTTTGATACTGCGGAACCTATATGTAAAATAGGACTGATAAGTTGTATTTTTTGGGATTCGTAAACTTGAGGTTTATTGAGAGAAGTTGATATCATTTTAAAATTACCTTTAAAATTACCTGGCGACTATAAGTCGCGGCTACACGAACAAAGTCTGCCTTCGCAGACTAAATACTTTAAACCTGTGGTATTTTAATTGCTAAACTTAAACTAATACCACTGCGATAAATTCGGTGTCTGTGGAATAATTCCGGTGTAACATCCACTAATTTTCCTTGGGGTTGAATTGGAAACACCGAACCTTCGACAAACATTCGTACCTTTTTGCGTCGCAGTTGGGATTCTGCTATCCAACCACCTCTTTCTTGAATTTCGTAACTAGCGGTTTTTAAAAAATCACTGGTTACGTTTGTATCCCAAAATAAACTCAAGAGTGTGTGCTGATTTCCGTCTGCAAAATTAACTATTTTTTGCCAATTATCTGTTAAATCTAACCATGTGACTTGAAATTTTCCTGCACCGCTAGAACGTTCTCCTCCTAGTCCTTCTTCTCCTAATAAGTGTAAAGCTGCTTGTAATTTGTCTGCTAATTTCTCCCCATTTTCTGATAATTCTAAGAGAAAATATAAACCTGCGGGATTTTTACTTTCTTCCCATTGAAACTGGACAAAACCTGTATGATAAAAGTTAGTTGCTCTTGTCACTCTATCGATGGCAACTTTGGGAATTTTATCAATTTTAAAGGCTTTACCGTAATCAAATGCTCCACTTTGAGATAATTCTCCCTTTGATTCTCCCGACTGACTATAGGTAATTAACTCGTCGCGATCGCTATAATTAAATCCCGTTCCTTGATACCATCTTTGCCATATTTTCAACGGTAAATAACTGAGCTTTTTATAGGATTTAAAAAAATCTAAATCCTCCTCTGGATAATTGACGGGAAATTTCAGGGGACGGGGAAGATAATATATGGTTTCCTCCCCAACCTCTCGATAGATAAATGTAGAACTGATACGAAAAGGTGGAGTTAATTCGGGATTTTTTGGAGAAGGAAACATCCCTAATAATTCCTCAATTGCAGCTTTCCCAAACAACCGTGCATAGATACTCACCCACGCACTAAATAAAGCATCCGAACGAACGCGATCGCTAGTTTCTTCCATTCCGATTCCCAATTCGCCAAAATGTGCTGCACTGCGACCAAAATTAAGTTTGATTAGTTTCCAAACACCCATATTAATTTCCTGGTAATAACCGATTGACATAATCGCGTAAGCTGGAAAAGTTATCTAAAAGTGTTTGCGTATCACTAATGGTGTCCAATAGTTGTAAGCTTGATGTTCCAGGAGCGCTACTCACAATTTGACGATATTGTTCTAAACTGCGATAAGAAATATCAAAGTTCTTAAATTTGACTTTTCCGTAACCTCTTGAACCATGTCCCCCCAGTGCATCATCTTCTAAAATTGCGAGAGCGATGGCAATATTTTCTAAATCTTCAATAGCTTGATGTCTATCTTCTACCGTGTAAACCAACTCAAATTGGAATTTGGAACCTGATGGAACTCGCTCTACTTGTCTGGGATTTGCAGCTGCTGTGACTCTATCAATACCGTTTTCAAATTTCCATTCAGTCATGTATAAACCAGTATCAACTTTCTCCAGCAATTCAATTGACTTGTCTAATAGGTGACAGTCTCTCACAAGTAGACGAGCAGGTGCATTACGTCCTTTAATTTTTACAAATTGTTCCTTAATTTCTCCATTTTTAGCTTCTTCCCCTTGAGCAGCAAACCTTGCAAATGTATGCTCTTCAATATTTCTAATAATCATCTTTGGTTCAACGTTAGACACTCGTTCTAATTGTTGTTGATCAGCAATATCACTTTTAACCCAACAATTCACACCTGTTGAACCAAAAAGCCTGGATATTTTGCAATCTCTAGCTCCATCAAACCTAATAGGTATTGATGAATTATCTTTTTTTATTTCTGTATAACCATCTAATAAATCATCACTTTCATAACGATAAGTACCACTACCTCCAAAACGATTCAGAGGTTTTTTATGTACACGTTCTAAAATTGATCGTAATTTACCTTTAATAGATGAACCTGGTAGATAAGGGTGACGAGTTAGGGGGTTACGGATAACTGGTTTATCCAATCCACCAATATCTAATGTTTCACCACCACCACCAATATGAATACCTGTTTCCAGGTTAATGATACTGGTAATTCTTACCTTACCTAATAATTCTTTTTGCTCAAAATTATTTGTTGATATTGTCATTGTTCTTTTCCTCCTGCTGCTTTGTGATAAGCAACTATTGATTCAACTAATTGAATAAAGCGCTCGAAGTCTTTTGTGTTTTTAACTTTTTTAATTGCTGTATCCAAAACTTGTTTAAAAGGAGCAACAGGTCCTAAATCCTTATTATTCTTTTGTTGTCGAGCCGCAGCATAAGCTAACTTAGGTCTCAAAAAAACTAATTCCGATTCTATTGTTGAAAATTGCCTATTTTCATCTTTGGAAAGAAGAAATTTCAATCGATTTACTGCATCTAAAAATTTACGAATTTGATTAGTTTTTAGCCCTTTAAGCACCAACTCTTCACCGAGTTTTTCTGTATGTTCAACTAACTCACGTATCCCATAATCTTCTAAAGCATTCAAGTCATCTATCTTTGTAGTCATGAGTTTGACAATATCTTCGCTTGCCATATTATTTTGTGAACTAGTTTCTCTCCGAATTTCATCCTTTGAAATATTTGATTTATCTTGTGATGTTTTTTTGACAGGACGTGGATTTGGTTTCGTAGGTTGTGTCATGATTCTAATGAGCGATTTAATAATTCAATCCAAGTTGCGATCGCACGAAAGTACGGAGCATTGTATGGACTTTTCAAGGATTTACGAAAATCCTCATCTTCCAGTACACCTTTTTCTAATCTCGCTAAGGTATAAGCGATTTTTGGTAGATGCAAAAAATAACGACTTCCCATTGCCTCCTGTGATTTTTTATCTTTGAATTTGTCTAAAGCTTGTTCTTGTATTTCAGCAGTGATTAAAAGATTACGGACAAAATTACGGGAATAATTGCTTCCCATTTTCTCCTGTTCTAATCTTTTTACAAAAGGTAATATTCCTAATAAGCTTGGTAGTGACTCAGGTTGTAGATATGCTTTAATTTCTGCATCAATATCTTTTATTCCCAACCATTCATTCCACTTGAAAACTTGACTGAATAAACCTAAACTATCTCTACCATTATCCTTTGCTGCTTCTTCAGCTTTTCCTGATGATTTAGCAGATTGATAAAGTGGAAATTTCACCTCATCAATACTAATACCCCCCGATATAGTAACATCTGAATTGTATCCAGTATAAGCGCGAAAAGATTGATAAATATCAAAGGCAAAATCCACAACTTCGTTCCACGCACCGCTAATAAATAAATCATCACCTCCTGCATAAATAAACATAATATTTCTTAGATGACCTGGATTTTCCTGTTTATTTAAACCTTTAATATTATCAGGAATATTCTCACCACGATTCATTGCCAAACTGTTGAGATAAACTTTGAAAAAATAGCTCATCTGTCTGGATAAACCAGCTAATCTCGGTAAATTTTGCTTCTCTCCTAAACCCCTAGCAAAAATTTGTCCTAATCGATCCACATCCATCCGTAGATAACCAACTCGCTTGATTCCAATTGCAAGTTCTGCCATTTCTCCTGTACGCATAAAACTAGCTTCGTTTTCTGCTTCTGGCTTTTGTGTTTCTTTTCCGTAGTTACCTAATAATAAAGGTACGGGTTGTTGATAATGGGAAAATTGATAATGTTCTATATTCCAATCATTTACTAGTAAAGCGGTATCATTTTCTGGGACAATTTGCTTCCAATTCTTGAATAAATGGTAATAAATAGTTTTGGCTTCCTGTTCATTAATCTTGGGAAGTACAAATTTTAAGGTATCTAACTTCAAGCTTTCACCCAGCTTTTCATTTTGCGATCTAATTATTACCTCAACTCTTAATAACTTTCCTCCTAAGTCAAACATTCTTCGACAGGTATCACAAGCAAGGGGTGAGTCTGGCTCGTTTTTATTTAGAGGTTCTAAATCTCCCGGTTTGACATCATCACGATGACATACTTTACAGGGTTCATGACTGTCATCTACTTGGATAAACTCACTAATATTTTCAGCGAACTTCTGGGATTTTTGTGCAGCTAGTTTTTTACTTGTTATCTCCGACCAATGTTTAGAAAATTCTTGAGTGTTAATATCTTGAAGGGGAAATCGCAAACAATCAAGTGCCAGAAAAAGTTTACCTTGAAATTCCTTCAATAGCCATTGATTAAATTGCTGACGTATTTCATCAACTTTATCTTTGACTGATTTTTTTTGATGAATTAATTCGCCCGTTAATATATATAAATTACCACCACCTGCATAAATTACATTTGTACGCGGCAATTTTAAACTTTCTAAAATTTGCTGGACAACTTCCTCTATGACTAATTCTAAATAAAAACTTCTTGCTCGCAAAGACTTCAAGGCACCATCAGCAGAAATTGTATAAATAAACTTTTGAATACCCGATAAATCCCCAGCAATTAAAGTTATATCTGCATTCTCTGGATTGCTTGCTAAAATCGCCGCGATCGCAGCCGTACTTCTAACTATATCTATGAATGAAATATCAGATTCTCCAAAGCTAATAAAAGAGCCATATTTCTCCAAAAATAAAGTTAATAAAGAAAGGTTTTCCCAACTTTTTTCATCAAGAGAATTTATAGCGTTCTCAATTTGCAGCTTTAATTCCTTAAAATCATTCTCTACAGGTTCGTTATCTTGCGGATAAGGAATGCAAGGAGATTCATCTGTAATAGCTTGTGGATGCCAATAATGTATCTTATCTTGACCCAGTGACAATTTCACTGAATCAAACAGCGATTTTAAAGGCTTGATTTTACAGTTACTATCCCAAGATAGTAGATGTTTCGCTCGTTTAACAGCATCCGTTTCCGTAAAAGAGGGAAATTTGTTCGTGAGTTCTACATTAGCCCATTCCGCTAAAGTACAAACCCCTTCTCGAACAATTTGCAAAGCATAATGAGAAGCATCTAAATTATTCATAAGACATCGATTAATAAACTAGTAGATGTGAAATTATTCTCAATTTTGTAAAATTACGACATATGGATAGAAGAGGATTATTGTATATATCGAATCCATTTTCTCCACCATAATTTATCCCCTCACCTTACTTACCAAAATTCTTGCCAAAACCTTTACAATTTGCCTCTCACTTGCATCAACTCCACGCTCTAAATAATGAACCCTACCAGTTAAAATCGGCGCTTCCGACTCAATAAAATCTTCTGTACCATGATAATCACTCTTAATAATTGCTAATACTTCCAAACCCAAATCTTTACAAAAGTTTTCCCAAATTGCTATTTCACTATCTTCTTTGGCTAAAATTATTGCATGAGTTGCTTGTGCCATAATTATGCGATTTTCTGGAGATATTTTTCCTCCAACATCGAATATAAATATCGGTTCTTTAATATTTCTAAATTCCTTTGCTTTGAAGTGAGCAAATTCTTCACTAAATCCCGCTTTATACTCAGATTTTAATTTTTTGGCTAATTCTACATCGCGTTTTGCGGTTTCTGAAAACCACGAACCATCACCATCTGGACATCCCGAAATAACATAGGATTTTGGTGCGTTGGGTATTTGTAATAATGCTTGTTTTAATCCTTCTCGAAAGCAGGTTTTACCCGTATTGGCAAATCCACAAATTGCAACTTTAATATTAGCTGGATGTTCTTTTCTACTGATATCTAAAATATCACCGATTTGATATTTACAATTATTGCTAACAGTAATAACATATCTATCTAAGCCTTTTTCACCTTGCTTGGGGTCAAAAAAAGCTATAGCATCATATATCTTCCCCAATTTATATCCCAAAACTTGACTCACTAATACCGATGCACGTCCGTTGATTTTGATTAACTCACCCCCCGATATCTCCCCAGATATAATCATTTCATCCAACCGTATCACCACATCTTTGACTATCTTGTCACCTGTCGCTAGGGTTCCCCCAAACCCAACTTGTAAAACATCACCGTCAAGCTTGATATCATAGGTACTCATATAACTCACTGGTAGCTAACACACCAAAATCTCAAATCTAAATTTAAAATCTAAATTTAAAATCTAAAAATTCTCAATTAATCTATTAAGTCTCCCAGATTATACTCAGGGTTGTGAGTGACACAAATCACATATTTACCCAATTTTGGATCGCAAACTGCGATCGCACCGTAAAGATGGCAGAGTCTATGTGCTAAAACAAAAGCTACCGGAATAGATGTCGGACCAGTAATTTTCAGCAATTTACCTCCCCGCAATTCCCCACCCACAGCCATTTCTTCCAATCTTGCTGCTGCATGCTTGACAATCTGGTCGTTGGATGCGGGTTCACCAAAACTAATTTTTAAAGTATCTTCTTCTAACTCAATATTGTAAGTAGCCATTTCAATTTTCGATTTCCGATTGCTTGTTAATTGATGGTTATATCATAAAGTACATAGGAAGAGGATAATTCCAGTAATTGTCAACTATTGGAAAACTTATTTTTAGCACGCTTTGGTGAGGTTGACCCGCAGTTAGCTGCTACTATTCCACGAATCATCAGTTTAAGTAGCCAAGAATATGCAGCTAGTCTAATTTAATACTGGCGCTTTGTTACCGCACGCCAGTTGCTACAACGGAGGGAGCCTCCGTTCGCGTAGCGTGTCCGCAGGACTTAGTTTGCCGGAAAGAACATCTCCCAAGGCTTCTTCTCTCCGCAACACACTGGCTCTTCTACACAGTCAAAACCCACCTCCGTGGGTTTAAAAGTTATCAGTTGTCAACTGTCCACTGTCCACTTCTTCAAACTGGATTCTCAAAATCCAACTGTACTTTATCACCGCGAAATCTGGTTACGCCGTATTCGATTATATCTCCTGCTTGGTTGAGGTTTACTGATTCTACTAACAGGATTGGTTGGTTTAGAGCTACTTGCAGTAATCTAGCATCTTGTGGCTGAATTAAACGGGCTGAAACGCTGGTACTCCGACGGATATGGTCACAATTGTACAATTGGTGCATTAATTTGGATATTGATTTTATTTCTTGCAATAATTCAATATTTTTTTGCGCTAACAAGTCTGGAAATAATTTGAGGGGAAAGTAACTTGTAGCAACAACAATTGGATCGGAGTCTGCAAAACCAAGACGTTCTATCAAGGCTACTGGTTCACCTTGGTTTATTTGTAGATTTTCTGCCATAGAAGTATCAGCATTTACTTCTATGGTGCGTATTAGTTCGTAATTACCTTGACGACCTTGAGCTTTTAATGCTTGGTTATAACGTACTCTTTTACCGATGGGATAGCGAATTGTTTTCTCTGCTACAAACATACCCCGCCCTCGATCAACTCTTAACAATCCTTCAAATTTTAATAAAGCGATCGCTTGCCTGATAGTATGGCGATTTACGGCAAATTGTTGGGAAAATTGTGTTTCTGATGGCAGTTTTTCACCTTTTTTATAAATTCCCTCGTTAATACTTTCTCGGATTTGAGCAGCTATCTGAATATATATGGGCAAGGTTTCGCGCTTCATAATTTAGTCATAAATTCTTGTTGTCAAATCGTCGTAATTAAGTTAACATATCTGTGATTGTCTAGATGTCTAGACAAGTGACCGAGATTTGAAAATACATTTTACATTAGGGTGTTTGATTAGATTTTGTAATTAATAATCAGTTTTGGTTAAATTTTTGTATTTTCGCTATTTCTGTTTATCGAAAACAAGTCTAATTAAGATTAGTTTTCTTGAATATTTAGTTGCGATATATAAAATTTAAGCAAACTAATTAGTTAGTTTCGGTTTTATTTCTAGTTTCCCTATTTTTGTTACCCGGTCAATAAAAGTAGATATTTTAGTTTCTTAACTATTAAATCCTGATTAAATCATTAATCATCAGGATTTGATAAATATTTTTGTGATTTATGGTATCCCAGACACAAAGACAAGCCTGTATGGCTACTTTAGCAAAAGCTGAGTTAAAGCAACTGGAAGAATTAGTTGATCGGTTAGGCTTGTTACCTGAATATCGCTTTTTGCGATCGCCAGAAATTGGTAGCGCAATGGTCAGGGGTTGCATCGGGGGGACTGGTAGTGATTTTAACTTAGGTGAAATCACTATAACTCGCTGTGTCGTACAGATACAAACAGGCGAAGCAGAATGGATCACAGGATTTGGATATGTAAAAGGACGATCGCGTCGTCATGCAGAACTAGCTGCGTTATGCGATGGGCTGTTGCAATGTCCTTCCTGGAACGAACGAATTGAAGCTGAAGTGATACAGCCACTGAATGCGACAACACAGCGTACTCATGAACTAGAACAGCGTCAAACATCTGCCACAAAGGTAGAGTTTTTTACTCTCGTGAGAGGAGAAAGTCAGTGATAATTACGCAGTTCCCAGGTTTGAAAAATCCAGTACATGATGCCCAGGATACTTTTCGAGCTTTACTTGCGGCAATGGCACAACCCGGTAAAGTTTTTGATATAGAAGTTGTCAAAGATACCTTTTTACAAGTTAAAGCAGCTTATGCAGCAACTTGTTTAACGTTATTAGATTTAGAAACTCAGGTGTGGTTACAGCCGGGATTTAGCAACGAATTTAAAGCTTGGTTGCTGTTTCATACGGGTTGTAGTTTTGTCAGCAAGCCAAATTTAGCTAACTTCGCATTAATTAATGATGTAGAAACAATACCAGAACTATCAAATTTTAATTGCGGTATAGCAGAACGACCAGAAACTTCAGCAACATTGTTAATACCAGTTGAGAGTTGGGAAGGAGGACAATCTGTAGAGTTAATTGGACCGGGAATTTTAGCAAATCAGCAAATTTCGCCCAAATTACCGACTCGTTTTTGGGATTATTGGAAAGCAAATCATCAAGCTTATCCTCAAGGAATAGATGTATTTTTATTTACAGAGACTCAAGTGATGGGACTACCCCGAACGGCTAGTTTTCATCTCTAAGCATATCTTTAACCATATTTTTTCGTAAAAAACCCGGTTTTTTTTGACTTATCAATAATGGTGCATTTGGTTGGTAATTACGAATTAAGCAAGATAGCGCTCACTCAGAAATGTTGTTAACCTTGTCCAAACCAGGAATCTACCTATGACTATCAATATTAGAACCGCTAACCTTGAAGACGTACCCCTGCTGATCGAACTGTGTGCAGGAATGGATGGTGAGTCTCCCTTACCAAATGTTTTAGCAGAAGAGATTTTCGCGGCGATTGTCAAAATTCCTAACTACCATATTTATATTGTTTACGAGAATCATCAACCTGTAGGTACATTTAGTCTGCTTCACGTACCAAAAATGATGCAGCAAGAATATCATAAATATGCAGTATTAGATGCCGTGAGTGTGACTCACAAACTTCGCGATCGCGGAATTGCTCAGCAAATGCTCAAAGCCGCAATGCAACTGAGTCAAGAAGCTGGATGTTATAAATTAATGCTATCTACCAACTTGAAAAAAGAATCTAACCATCAATTTTATAAATTCCTCGGATTTGAGCAACATGATTGGAATTTTCAATCTACATTGCAAACTGCCTGAATCGAAGGAAGGGGACTTTCGGGACAAGGGGATGGGGGGATGGGGGGATGGGGGGATGGGGGGACAAGGGGATGGGGGGACAAGGAAGGGGACAAATTAACTGTCAACTGTCAACTGTCAACTGTCAACTGTCCACCATATTGAAAACTGGAGCAAATTTATGCCTTACGTTGCTGTCAAGGGGGGTGAAAAAGCAATTGAAAATGCTGAAGCACTGCTTAAATTTTTGCGGCGTGGTGATACTGATGTACGAGAACTGAGTTTAGAGCAAATTCAACAGCAGTTGGCTTTGGCTGTTAATCGGGTGATGACAGAAGGTAGCTTGTATGATGAAGAACTTGCAGCCCTTGCGATTAAACAATCTTGGGGAGATTTGATCGAAGCAATATTTTTATTACGAGCATATCGTACTACTCTTCCTCGGTTATATTACAGTGAACCGATCAATACTGAAAAAATGCGGGTTCGACGGCGGATTAGTGCGATTTTCAAAGATGTACCCGGAGGACAATGTTTGGGACCAACTTTTGATTATGTGCATCGTTTACTAGATTTTAAACTAATGGCTGAAGGGGAAGTTCCTGCTGCACCTTTTGGGGAAATCAATTCCGAATTAATGCCCAGAGTTGTTGATACCTTGAATCAAGAAGGATTGATTGAAAATGGCGCAAGGGGACAAGGGGACGAGGGGACAAGGGGACAAGGGGACGAGGGGACAAGGGGACAAGGGGACGAGGGGACAAGGGGACAAGGGGACGAGGGGACAAGGGGACAAGGGGATAAGGGGATAAGGGGACAAGGGGACGAGGGGATAAAGGGACAATCAATTACCGATTACCAATTACCGATTACCAATTCTTCCATATCCAATTCTTCCGCACCTTATGATATTACTCGTGAACCATTGACTTTCCCGGCTTCTCGTGATGCGCGATTGCAAAATTTAGCTCGTGCTGATGAGGGTTTTTTACTGTCTTTAGCTTATTCCACTCAGCGGGGTTATGGAAGAAATCATCCTTTTGCTGGAGAAATTCGTATGGGTGAAGTCGAGGTGGTAATTTGTCCTCCAGAGTTGGGTTTTGATGTGGTTATAGGAGAAATTACTGTTACTGAGGTGCAGATAGTAAATCAGTTTAAAGGTAGTAAGGATATTCCGGCGCAGTTTACTTGTGGTTATGGATTAACTTTTGGCTATAACGAACGCAAAGCAATGTCGATGGCTCTTGTAGATCGAGCAATGCGGGCTTCTGAGTTGGATGAAACAGTACAAAGTCCGGCTCAAGATATAGAATTTGTTATGTCTCATTCTGACAATGTTGAGGCTCAAGGTTTTGTACAACATTTAAAGTTACCACACTATATCGATTTCCAAGCAGAGTTGAATCTGGTGCGAAAGATGCATCAGGATGCATCGAATCATAAACAAGATAAAGATATAGATAAATCCTCTGAAAAAGATTCTGTTTGTCAAGAATACCAGACTACAAAAAACATGGATATTTCTGAAAATGCTTTATCCACTATCGAATCAGCAAAATGATTTAATATACATAAATACACAAATTATTGATCATAAATACGCAATAATACTTAACTGTCTAAATCCACAATCTAGCATTATAAATGGTGTAGCTCGTGACATTACAGCAAAAAATAAAAGAATCTCCCAGATTAAAAAAAAGCACAAAAATAGCCATCGAAGGTGCGGATGTACTGACACCATTTGGTTGGGAAAAAAGTACTACAGTTCTGATTGAAGATGGACGTTTTGTTAGTATCAAACGGACTGCTAATACAGATGGATACGAACACATCACAGCTCATGGACTACGAATCTTTCCCGGTATTGTTGATTTACATGGTGATGCTTTTGAAAGGATGATTTGTCCTCGTCCGGGTGTGAATATTCCTTTACCTATCGCAATGGTCGAAAATGACCGTAATTTATTAGCAGCAGGCATTACAACTTCTTTCTGTGCAATTACCGATTCCTACGAACCTGGTTTACGGAGTCGAGAAACAGCAAGAAATTTAATTGATTTTATTTGGGGAGAAGGACAGCATCTTTTGCGCTGTAATCATCTAATTCATATCCGACACGAACTGACAAATACTAAAGGACATGAAGAATTGTGTAGGTGGTTAGAATTGCATCGGATTCATTTTTTATCGATAAATGACCATTTACCACCTTTAGAAGATAGAGATAAATGGAGGAGACATATTAGTAGTTTGCGTCAACGGGTGACATTATCAAATCAGGAAATTGTAGAGATGCTCACCGAACTTCAAGAACATCGACAAGAAGGAAGTTTGCAAGTAGAACAACTCGTTGAATTAGCGCATATCTACGGTATTCCCGTCGCTTCTCACGATGACGACTCAGAGGAAAAAGTTGCATTAAGTCAACGTCGGAGAATGGCGATCGCGGAATTTCCAGCTAACGTGGATCTAGCTGCTGAAGAGCGTAAATATGGCGCGGCAGTACTAATGGGTGCGCCAAATTTAATCCAAGGTGGTTCTCATATCGGTTGGATGAGTGTTGTTGAAGCAGTCAAAAATGACGTACTCGATTGTCTTTGTTCCGATTATCATTACCCTTCTCTATTTCATGCTCCATTTAAATTACATACTTCTGGTTTAATGTCCTTAGAACAAGCGTGGGAACTAGTTTCGAGTCGTCCAGCAGCAGCAATTGGACTTGGTAAACAAAAAGGTAAAATAGCCCCCGGATTCGATGCCGATTTTCTTTTAATTCATCCTAATAATCCTTTACCTTCATCAATTGCATCGGTTTATATTCAAGGAAAGGAGGTTGCGAAGTATTTTTGATAGGTCTGCATATTTAAGGTTAAAGGTTAAAGGTTAAAAGTGTAATTACTCTTAACAACTATCAACCAACTTCTACGAACTTTTCCATTAATCTATGGTACATCCCGACAATAATAAAAATGCTGAAAATAGTTTTAATTTCGCTTATTTAGATGAGCAAACTAAACGTTCTATTCGTCGTGCTTTACTGAAAGCTGTTGCAATTCCAGGACATCAAATTCCCTTTTCTTCCCGTGAAATGCCCATGTCTTACGGTTGGGGGACAGGTGGAATACAAATTACTGCATCAGTAATTGGTAAAAATGATGTACTAAAAGTAATCGATCAAGGTGCAGATGATACAACCAATGCAGTTAATATTCGCCGATTTTTCCAGGAAGTTTGTGGGGTAGAAACAACTGAAAAAACTAGTAGTGCAACTTTAATTCAAACTCGTCATCGCATCCCTGAAACTCCATTGAAACCAGGACAGATTATTGTTTATCAAGTACCGATTCCCGAACCTTTACGCTGGTTAGAAGCTTCGGAAGTTGAAACTTGTAAAATGCACGCTTTGGAAGATTACGGTTCGATGTACGTCAAGCTTTACGAAGATATAACTAATTACGGACATATATCGACTTCCTACGACTATCCGGTGATGGTACATAACCGTTATTTAACAAGTCCGAGTCCTATTCCTCGTTTTGATAATCCTAAAATGCATATGAACCCCGCACTTCAATTATTTGGTGCAGGAAGAGAAAAGCGTATTTATGCAATTCCTCCTTATACAAAGGTTAAAAGTCTGGATTTTGAAGATTATCCTTTTACAGTTGAGAAATGGGATAAAGCTTGTGAATTTTGCGGTTCGACAGAAAGTTATTTAGATGAAATTCTTATTGATAACAAAGGTGGAAAAATGTGGATCTGTTCTGATACAGATTATTGTCATCGACGTAGGATTCAGGAAGATAGGGAGACAATAAAAGAGAAAATTGTTAACTCATCTCCTAACTTATAAATCTAATTTAAACCATCAATTATACAAATTCTAAATCATCGATAAAAAATTATGCTTATTAATGTTTAAAATTGTAATGCGAGCATATTGCTCACTCCTAATGGCGAGCAAGATCCTCGCACTACTTAATAATTAATTTCAGGAATCATTTAGGACTGCCATATCAACTAACAAATAAAAAATAACCACTATCACTTAATTAATGAACCCTCTTTTAATAGTCAATCAACTTAATAAGTATTATGGTAATATTCAAGCTTGCAATGATATTTGTTTTGAACTTTTTCCCGGTCAAGTTTTGGGAATTGTTGGGGAATCTGGTTCCGGTAAGTCTACTTTGTTAAGTGCAATTGCTGGTAGTTTCCCGGTTGATCATGGTGATGTTACTTATATTAATAGTAGCGGTAATGGCTTAGAAATTTTCCGTATTTCCGAGTCTAAACGTCGCGCTTTGATGCGAACCGAATGGGGTTTTGTGCGACAAAATCCCCGCGATGGTTTACGGATGAATGTGAGTGCGGGAGCAAATATCGGCGAGCGTTTGCTGGATGTTGGGGTGCGACATTACGGTAACATTCGTGAACAAGCAACACATTGGTTACAGGAAGTTGAAATTGACCCGGTGCGGATAGATGATTTACCTACGACCTTTTCTGGAGGAATGCAGCAGAGGTTGCAATTAGCTCGTGTGTTAGTTTCACGACCTCGGTTAATTTTGATGGACGAACCCACCGGAGGTTTAGACGTATCAGTGCAAGCAAAGCTGTTGGACTTATTGCGATCGCTAGTTCGTTCCTTTGGTTTGAGTGTAATTTTAGTAACTCACGATATCAGTGTTGTCCGATTGTTAGCCCATCACTTGTTAGTGATGCAGAAAGGACGAGTTGTGGAATCCGGTTTAACCGATCAGGTACTTGATGATCCACAGCATCCTTATACGCAGCTTTTAGTTAGTGCAGCGCTTACACCTTAGTTAAAGGTCAAAGGTTAAAGGTTAAAGGTTAAAGGTTAAAAATTCATAACTCATAACTCCTCACTCCTATTTATGATTACACAAAATTTAGTATCAACTAACAACAATCAATTAACAACTAACATTTCTTATAATGTAGTTTTACAGGTAGAAAATATCAGTAAAAGCTTTACCCTTCACAATCAAGGTGGAATTAATTTTCCGGTGATTAAAGATATATCTTTAAGTTTGAAAGCCGGTGAATGTATTGCTTTAGCTGGTGAATCGGGAACGGGAAAATCAACTTTTATGCGCTGTCTGTATGCTAACTATCGCGTTGATAGTGGTAATATTTGGTTGAAGCATCAAGGGGAATGGGTTGATTTGTGTCAGCTTAAATCTTATGAATTACTAACAGTACGTCAGAAAACTATTGGATATGTTAGTCAATTTTTAAGAGTAATTCCCAGAGTCCCAGCGGTAGATGTTGCGGCTGAACCTTTGTGGGAATTGGGAGTAGATAAAAAAGCTGCTTACGAAAAAATATGTGAATTATTTACTAAGCTACATTTACCTCAACGTTTGTGGAATCTTTCTCCAACAACTTTTTCTGGAGGTGAAAAGCAGCGTGTTAACATCGCTCGCGCACTTGCGGTAGATTATCCGATTTTACTATTAGATGAACCAACTTCGGCGTTAGATGCTAGTAATAGTCAAGTGGTTATTGAACTTTTGCAAGAACGTAAAAAAGATGGTTGTGCAATGGTGGGAATTTTTCACGACGAAGAAGTTCGTTGCCAACTTTGCGATCGCGAGTTAAAAGTTAAAGACAGTTGACAGTTGTTAATTACAAACCTTTGAGATTTAATACAATATCCGATATAGAATCCAAAATCTAAAATCTAAAATCTAAAATTCTCTGATGGAACAAATTTACACTAATTATCGGCTGCAACTCCCAAATGAAGAAGTTTTGGGAACGCTTATTGTAAAAAACGGTATGATTCACGATATTCAACCGGGAATCTGCTCACAAGGAAACGATGGTGGGGGGGATTATTTAATACCGGGATTGATTGAGTTACATACTGATAATCTAGAAAAATGTATGTCTCCTCGTCCGGGTATTAAGTGGCCTCTGGAAGCGGCTGCGGTGTATCATGATAGGGATTTAGCAAGTGCTGGAGTGACTACTGTATGTGATGCGATCGCGATCGGTGATGCTGCTGCTGGTTCACCTCGCTTGACTGAATTTTCACCCATGATTGATGTGATTTGTCAAGGTCAAGCAACGGGACGTTTTGCTGTAGAACATTTGCTGCATCTGCGTTGTGAGTTATCTTTTGAAAAAGTTGATCAAGTGACGGAAAGATATGCTGATAATCCTTTGCTATCACTTATTTCTTTAATGGATCATACACCCGGTCAGCGTCAGTTTGTGCGGATTGATAAGTTTAAGGAATATTACATGGGGAAGCATGGAATAACCTCAGCACAGATGGAAGAGTTTATCAAATTGCGTCAGATAGAACAGCAAAAATACGCACCGAAAAACCGTCGAGCATTGGTTGCTTTGAGTCATGCTAAAGGTATAACTCTTGCAACTCACGATGATGCAACTATCGAACACGTACAAGAAGCAATTGAAAATAAAGCTGTAATTGCAGAGTTCCCCACGACTTTAGAAGCGGCGAAAGCTTCTCATGATGCAGGTTTACAGGTTTTAATGGGTGCGCCGAATTTGGTTTTGGGTGGTTCTCATTCGGGTAATGTGTCTGCAATGGAATTGATTTTACAAGATTTAGTAGACGTGATTTCTTCTGATTACGTACCTCAAAGTTTGCTGCAATCAATCTTTATTATTGCTAATAAAACTGGTAAACCTATTTATGAAACCATGCGTTTAGTTAATAGTAATCCTGCAAAAGCAATTGATTTATTTGATGATAGGGGTAGTTTAGAAATTGGTAAACGCGCCGATTTTATTACAGTTCATGATGATGGAATAGTTCCACGTTTGACTTCAACTGTTTGTCAAGGTAAAAGAGTCGCATAATAAAGGTCAAAGGTGAAATGCCAATCACGGATTGAAATGGATGGAGCGGATTTCACAGATTTAATTACCCATTACCAATTACTTATTTGCCAATATCTTCCTTGTTCATTTAACGTAAGTCTTGACTGTTTCATAAGGTATTTCTAAATCGGTGGCAATATCTTGTAATGATTCGCCGGTTTCTCTTCTTGCTAAGATAATAGCGCGTTTTTCACATACACAAATTGCTCTATTTCCACCCGTGCGCTTTTGTTTAGCTAGTAGCGCTGATATAGCTTAATGAAAGCGATTAAGTTCTTTAAGAATTCGCTCCAATTCCAAAGTCATAAAACTCACATTGCTTTGCTGATAAATCAGAAGCAATTCTCCATAAAACCATAATTTATCTTCCTTAGTACCGCTGAAATAATCCCATAATTTATCTCCTTGATTCCTATACCCGATTAAAAGACTTCTAGCATTGTGTAATTTATCTGCAAGAGATACTAATTTTACAGAATCCGAAGCATTGCGGATGTTTTCAATATATTTAATTTTGCGTTCTTTCCACGGTGGTTTTGGTGTGATATCTGATTCCGTACAACCATCGACAATTTCGACAATCGTTTCACCAAATTGTTGACGGATTTGTTCACGAGTTGCTTTACCTCTTTGATCTTCTACTGCATCATGAAGTAATCCTGCGATAGCTTCTTCTTCGGTACCTCCGGCTTCTAATATTAAGGCTGAAACTGAAAGTAAATGAGAAATATAAGGAATTTGATCTACTTTTCGGGTTTGATTAGAGTGTAATTGGGTAGCGTAAACTAAGGCTTGTTCAAATTTTTTGGTTAATTTAGTCATTTGTCAAATATTTCAGAAATTAGAATACAACTTGGCTTCATTGTCAACTTCTTGCGCCATTTCCTGTCTTAGTTCTAAGGGAAGTAAAACTTCGCACTTCGGTCGCCACGCTCGCAGACGCATAATTACGTTGCTATCGCGTTCTGTTTTATCTTTGTATCGGATGAATGCTTTGTAGTAAGCATCTGAAGGGGAACGATTTGAGAGCGTTTTTAAAAGTAGCTTTTGCTGTTGGGGTTGCTGTATTTGTTGTCGAATTAAACCTTGTGCTTGCTGGTAACTTATTTCTTTAAAAGTATCGTGTCTTTCCGTATCTTTAACGTAGCTTTGGGCAAAATCTCGGTCAAATCGCAAAAGCATTAATTGTGAAGGTAAATAAAAATCAAATCCCCAAGCTTCTGACATTTTTAAGGTGATTTCCGAAGGATTGGGTAAAGTTTTTTGCTTATAATGCTGTTGTAATTGCTGTGGGATTGCCGGATTTTGCCATTGTAAAGATGTGATTTTTTGAATACGGTCAAGTCGGAAATTATACCAATGATGATTATGATTGGGGCTATCTCCAAAAGCACACAGATAAACTGCTCTTTGTACATAGTAAATGCATACTGGGTAAACGATGCAATCAACCGTATCTGCAATTTTGGCACTATTATATGTCAGTTTAATTGGTGGTATTGGTGTTTTTGTCCACAATTCCTTTAATTCCCATTGCCAGTTTTCTACCAAATCGATGGTACTTTTGGGAATTACATAATCAAGATGAACAAAAAACCTTTGTATTCCGTTGATCTCTTGGGAATGGTTTTGCGCGATCGCAACTAAATCTTCATGGAGAAAGTTGAGTTCGTAAGCACTAAATCTAATTTTATTTGCTTCATCTGTAACACTCAGAGGGCGTAAAGGATACTCACAGATTCCGTAATATTTATGATTTTTATAACCCAGCCATCCCAACTTTTGTAAAATGTGCAAATCTCCTTGTAGGGAACGACGAGTTACAGCAAATAAATTCTCTTTCAAGAGTTGATTTAATTTTGATTCATTAATCTCAGCGTGGGAAATTAAAGATTTTTTCCACTCAACTTCTGCAATTCCGGTTTTAGAATTAAATAACCACTCTGCGGTAGTTTTGGTACAAGGACAATTCACATCACCGTGTTTAGGAACCTCTTCCCCTTTGGTATGAGTAGAAGTAAAAAATAAATCTCGCCATTGTGCGTATGTAAAACCCTCTTCTAAATCTAAAGGTAATCGTTTTGTGGGTTCACCATATAAAGTATGCAACCACACCCACAAACGAATTGGACGCAGTAAATTTTGTTTTAGAGAACCCCGTGCAAACCACTGTAATAGTTCCACTTGCGGAACATCCCGAAATACTTCTTCAACCACTGTTCAAACCTTAAGTTGTGATAACTCTAGATTAATCGAAATTGGAAACGCTATCTTCCAGTCGTGATGAACTTTGGGGTAATTTACGCGACCAAAAAAAGCATTAAATCAGTATTTATTTGCAAAAAAAACGGGTTTTTATTTTTGAAGAGAGTATATAGAAAAACTTTATATCTACGTAAGTTAAATAAACTTTCATTCTCGCTTACAGAGTTTTGTTGTCACCAGGGAGGGAGTTTTATTGTCACTAGGGAGCGAGACGCTCCCACTACTAAATTGTTTTATCTTTCAAAGTTGGTGTGACAGAGTACTAAGTAGCTGGACAAAAATATTTGTGTCCGAAGCGTTCGCGTATACACATGATTCTTCAAGTGCAAGATATGTTTTAAACCACTCCACGAAAATGAATCATCCACCTAAACAAAAACTAAATTTATGCTCAATATCTTTGAGGTTAACACCTTCTAAATTCGGCAAAATAATATGAGCTGCGCCGACTATTTCACTTGAACCGATTCCTATGGTTCTCATTCCCCCAGCCAGTGCTGCTTCAACTCCGGAAGCTGCATCTTCTACTACAACACAATCGGCTGGTTCTAATCCTAACTGACTGGCTGCATATAAAAACAAGTCCGGTGCTGGTTTAGAACGTGTGACACTGTTTCCATCGGCAATCGCATCTAATTTATCGGCTATTCCCAATCTTTCTATTACACTATGAGCGTTCTTGCTTCCTGAACCAATGGCAATTTTAATTCCTTTTTCACGCAATTCATCAATGAAATTACCAGCCCCCGGTAGCAAATCTTTTGATGTGATTCCTTGGATAAGTTCCACATAATAGTTATTCTTACGCTCCATCATCTCCTGAATTTGCGATTCGGAGTAATTTCTATCTCCTATGATCTTCATCAGTGAATCTCGACGAGAAATACCTCGTAATGCTTCGTTAGCTTCACGATCAAACGGAATACCTTCTTCGTCTGCTAATTTCTGCCAAGCTTGATAATGAAGTTCTGCTGTATCGGTCAGTACACCATCCAAATCGAAGATAATACCTTTAATCTGGGATTTCAAACTCTTCATTTCTGGTTTGAGGTCAAATTCTCGCCATTCTCCATGCCAGTATAGTTTAAACTTTAAACGTTTCCAAGTCGGAGGTAAATTAGGTTTTGCTACAGGACCATTTGTTGTAAACTGGATACCGGCAACCCCAAAAATAATCGCTTGCCAAATACTACCGCAAGATGCCGCGTGAATTCCCTCTGACGCATTTCCCCGTGTATTTTCTAAATCGACTAACGCTGCTAATCTAAAATTTTCATAAGCTTCCCCGGTTTTACCTAAAGATGCTGCTACAAGTCCATGAATAGCTGGACCTAAAGATGAACCATAAGTAATATCTGTGCGGGGTGCGTAATAATCCCAGTTTTTCTGAAGAACTTCTTTACCATAATCAGTTGTGCTAGTTCTTTCCATTAAATACAGTAGCATCAACACGTCTGGTTGTTTGATCACCTGCCGTTTATTAACTTCTTTGATGCCCAAAATTGCTAACATTGAATCGGTACGTGGTTCATAATCGGCAAGATTCAAATCTTCTAATTGAAAAAAGCCCTCAAATTGTTCGATCAGTCCTGTTTGTGCATCGTAAGGAATAAATAGATTTTCGCTAATATCTCGCCAACGATAGCGACGTTTCGCTGTTATTTGCAATTTTTCTTCTAGCTCGAGCGCTTTTTCGGGAAAAGTTTCCCTTAGCCAATCGTAAACTTCAAGGGCTTTTTCTAAATGCCATTGCACCATTTGATTGGTGAAAGCATTGTTATCTATATTTTCATGATACTCATCCGGACCGATACAGTCACGAATTTCATAACATTCACGCAAAACATTCAACTCGACACGACTACTCCAAAATAAAGCAGTATCCAGAATAATCTCTGCTCCACAATCGCGCATCCATTCGTAATCATTGGTAACTTGCCAGTACAACCAAGCTGCAATGCTAATATCAGCACTAATGTGAATTTCGCGATCGCGACACCAAATACGAATATCTTCTTCGTACAAATGCTTCGCTGGAGCCCATCTGGGAGTTACTTCGTCACCAGTTGCAGCACTTTCCCAAGCATACATTGCACCCCGATAACCGTAATATTTGGCTTTGCGTCGCGCTCCTTCTATGGTGTGGTAACGGTAGGTGAGTAAGTTACGAGCAATATCCGGTTGAGTAAATATAAAAAATGGCAGTATAAAAAATTCGGTATCCCAAAAAATATGACCGCGATATCCGAACCCTGATAAAGTTTTGGCAGGAATACTAACTCGGTCATCATGTCGCGGAGCGCTAATTAATAATTGAAATAAATTGTATCTTACGACCAACTGAGCTTGAGCGCTTCCTTCAATTACGATGTCGCTGTGATACCATATTTCTTCCCAAGCTTGTTCGTGATTTTTCCGTAAATCCTCATAAATTGGTAATTGCTGCAACTTATCACAAGCAGCTTTCGTCGGAGTTTCTACTTCCCCTGAAGTAAAAACTGTAACTAATTTTTCGACAGTAATAGTTTTTCCTGCAACAGCATCAAACTTCGCTTCCACTGTGGGAAAACCTGGAACGCTAATATCGCGAAATTTGGCTGTTGTTCCGGATATAATTAACTTGAACGCCATCGCTAATTTAATCCGAGAAGTTCTAGTCCGAACTTGTAACCAAGTACTAGCTTCACCATAACCTTGGTCAAGAATTAACCAAGAATTAAAACCATCATTATCTTCTGGATTACCATCAATACTTCCCCGAATCCGAATTGTGCCATCAAAATCAATCGGTGTCAGTTGAATTCGTAATGCTAAAACATTTTGGTCTGCTTGACTGACAAAACGTTCAAAGTTGAGGTCGATTGTTTTACCATTCGGACTACGCCAGCTAATTTTACGACTGAGTATACCCCGTTTCAAGTCTAACTGACGCTGGTAACTGAAGATTTCTCCTTTATCTAAACGAAATTCTTCGTTATCGATAATAATATACAAAGGCAGCCAATCAGGGCAATTAGCTAATTCAGTATAGTAAATCGGAACATCATCGTAGACACCATTAATTAAAGTAGCAGCTACTGCACCGGGATATCCTTCGGCAAAACTTCCCCGTGTACCCAAATAACCATTACCAATCACAAACACCGTTTCTTTGTAATTGAGTTGTTCAGGATCGAAATAGTTTTCGGTGAGAATCCAATGATCGTAATGTAAATGGGGGTCTAAAATAGTTTCATTCATAAAACCTCGCGGGATTTGTGGAAACAAGCGTTTCTTTAGCTCAGAGAAAACTTGCAAAGCGGCAGTTTCAACTGCCACTGGTATTAAATGTATCGTTCTGGTTGACAAATTTTAGAAAAATTTCAAGTCGCAGCCTACAACTTAAAACCTTTAGAATCCTTAATTTAATTTTAGGATAAAACCTTATTCAATTTTAGATTTTGGATTTTGGATTTTTTCTGTAGCAAAGCTAAGAATCATGGATTTTGGATTTTTTCTGTAGGACAGAGTTAATAAATTGATTCCACAGACAAACCTAGGGGCTTGTATTATTAAGGAATTAACCGTCAAAATCCGCTTTGACGATGTTCAATTATTTTAATTACAACATTGCGATCGCAATGTTGTTGTTAGTACCAAATAAATATGAGATTCTTGTGAGGATATAACTTTATTAAGACTTACGCAAAATCCAACAGAAGTAGTGGTAATTCATGAATTACCATATAAAGGGTAAGCGCTCTGATCCACTACAGACAGGAACTGATACCACCGAGTAGACTCACCCCTCTTCAAAAATTATTTTTTCAGTAACATATTGTCTACGTCCCACAGCTAATATAGTTTAGCAAAAAAGTATTTTAAACTACAATCAATTGGCGATCGCTTTGTTGGAGAAAAACTTTTCGATTTACTATGATTACTTTCGGGCTTAATTAAATCATATTGCTGTATTAATCGCGAACAAACAGCTTGCGGTGTCTAAATAGCTGAGTAGCTAGTATTTTCTACAAGAAATAATCGTAAAAAGCTGATTAAATGAGACTTTCAATAATTTATTTGACAATTACGGAAACAAAAGGACTACTTGATGTTTTATAGGTGTAACTCGTAGAATATTTTTTGACAAAGTAAAAATACTTACAAAAAACTCACAAGTTTCTCAGATTTTAGTTTTAAATTGAAAGCATCAAATCTATTACGAGTAATTTCGTAAGTAGATGAGAATAGCTCAGCCAAAAAACTAACAAGTAAATTCAATAATACTAAATAAAAAAAGGAGTTAAGTGATGACATCACCAACAACCTCATTAATACAAGGTCCGACAGCGGTAATAGAGCAATCAGTGGACGAGCAGAAAGTTCTCGAACTCTTCAAGCTAGGAGAAGGAGTCTCTACGGAGGCATTAACTGGTAATGGTTTTACCTACAGACATGATTGGGGAGATCGAAACGGTCAGTTGACATTAAATCTCAATTGGGGAGCTATTACTGATAACTCAAGAGTTTTTGTCGCGATTGCTGAAGGCAAGGCAGGAGGAGGTAAGTTCATCGGAAGCGCTAAATACACTCTGCATAATGTTGCTCCTAGCAATGGCAGAGTTAGTATTTGGGTAAATATTGAGTGGAGTTCTCCAATTCGGCTCTACGTAGACTATTTAGTAGTAAATCCCTAAGCTTTGTGGAAATAAGAAATTCGTAGTGCGGCTACATCAACGCACTACCTCTACCCCTCAAAACTTGTGTGGTCAAGTACTAGCCTCCAGGCTAGGAATGGGCTTCGTGAGGCTCCCACCTCACGAATCTCGTCCCTAGGCTCTGGGTAGAGACGAGGGCATGAAAAATGTACGAAATAAAAACAGGCAAATTAATCAAAGTACGCAGCCTAAGCAGAGGCTTGAAGGAGCTTCCCAGCCCGGAGGCTGTAAAACAGTCAAATAGGCGATGCTTTACTGCGTACATAATCTCAAATTCAATTTAGGGTATAACTTATTCGCAAGGAGTTTAAAATGACTAACTCTAATTCAAGTGATCAAGTTTTTGCTGTGGTTTCACCACGTTCGGTTGGAGGTATTCCAATTTTCGATTTTTCAGATGCAATTACTTCGGAAAATATCTCTGAATTTTATTCGGAAGAATCAGATATTCGTCGTGTTTGCAATCAATTAACAGATTACGGGTTTCATATTCTGAGTGTCGGTGCAGCAAGTATCTCTTTTAGTGGTTCAGCCCAATTATTCCGAGATACTTTCGGAGTTCAACTCTCGACTAAGGATAGGATAGAAATCTCTGCTGGTCAAGAGGTTGAATTCTTTGCTGCATCAACAGAAGATGCTGAGCGTTTACATCAACTTCCCCAAGCCTTGAGTTCAGTTGCTGAAGGAATAGCGATTGCTCAGCCTCCAGAAATATATGAATCAGCATTACCTCCTATCGCTCCCATTGACCCTTCTGCCTATCGCTACTTCTTTGTACCTGATGATATTGCTGTGATGTTGAGAGCATCACGAGTACATAGACTTGGTGTAACAGGTAAGGATGTTGTTGTGGCAATGATTGACTCTGGTCATTATAGTCACCCATTTTTCAATTGGCATGGTTACCGCATTTTAACAACGCTATTGGGACCGGGACAGAGTAATCCAGGAGAAGATATGGTTGGTCATGGAACTGGTGAATCAGCGAATATTTTCGCTGCGGCTCCAGACATCCGTTTACTTCCAATCAAAGGGCTTTCCGATCCTGTTGGTGATTTTAATGTGGCAATTACGTCCACCCCTAAACCCCAAATAATTAGCAACAGTTGGGGTTATAGTGTTGATTACCAATCATGGGCGCAGTTGAAAAATAGCAACTTAAATTTTTACAATTATCTCAAAACTTTAGAAGCAACTGTAGCCAGTGCAATTTCTAGTGGAATAATAGTCTGTTTTTCTTGTGGAAATGGTACTAAGCGAGGTTTCCCAAGCTCTCATCCAGAAGTTATTTCTGTTGGTGGAGTCCATGTTAATTACCCAAGTTTAAGCCTGGAAGCCTCAAGCTATGCAAGTAGTTTCCCAAGTTCACTATATCCAGGACGACGTTGCCCCGACCTCTGCGGACTGACAGGAAAAGCAGTAAATATTGGCGGGTCAACAAGAGCTCCAAGTATCATGTTACCAGTACAGCCCGGTGCAGACCTTGATGGAATTACTCCATCAACCGGGGCTACAAATGATGGCTGGGGTTTATTCAGTGGGACATCTGCCGCATGTCCTCAAGTTGCTGGTGTAATTGCACTCATGTTGGAAAAAGACCCGTCTTTAACTCCTGGTGCTGTGAAGAAAAAACTCATGGACACTGCACGAGATGTGACAACTGGCACTAGTGGTACTGGAGAGTCTGCTGGTCCTGGAGTCGATAATGCAACAGGAGCAGGTCTGGTTGATGCTAAGTGGGCATATTTAGTCTCGATGGGAGATGTACTTGGTCAATTTATGATCGCATCCTCTGACAAACAAAAACAAATGTTTGAATCTGGTCAAATACCTCATGATTCTAAAGACTTTATTGCCGACATTATAGATACTCTAAGGTCAAGATAGAATAGTACTCAGCGAGTAATTGATGATTGGAGGCTCGGTATAGCCTCTAATCTCACGATGTTCCCAGCCCGGAGGCTGGAAGTCTAATCGGTTAAGATTAAGACAAAAAAGTTCTAGTGTTCACGTTTTCGTTCATATCATCGAGCAATGACAGTTTTGATTAGTCTTGCAATATTTTTAGGAATCATCGGAATCATCGGATATAATTTGACATCCTATGGTTCTTCATCAGTATCATCTAATTTGTTGGTAAAAAAAGTCATGGCACAACAAGTAACAGCCCAGGTAATTCTTCGGACAAGGGATGGGGTTTCGATTTTAGATACAAGTGAATCAATCACATCCGAGAATGCCGAAGTATACAGAGTTGATGATACAACCAAAGAACAAGTTAGTAAGCAATTGACAAGTTATGGCTTTCAAGTAGGTCAATTCGGACCTTATAGTCTTTCTATTACAGGAGATAAATCATTATTCGAGCAAGTTTTTCAAACTCAACTAGAAAGACGTAGTGCTAGCATATCTGAACTCGGAGTAAATGCTTATTATGAAGCACTTAGTCCCCTCCAGTTTCCGTCCGAGTTATCTAGTCAGATAGCAGGAGTAATATTGAGCAGACCTCCCGAACTTTTTCCTTAGCTTTTGAGCGAAAATAATAGCATACAAGCCCCGTCCGATCATGAGCGGCTTTTCTTGATTTTTTATATATTTAGGACTTACGCAATATCTGACTGAAAAACTGATTGTTGCATAGCGGTAGTTCATGAATTACCGCTACTTCTGTTGGGTTGTTGTAATTAGTTATCTCTTATTTTTTAAATCGTATACCCTTGACCTGAGCATCTTCTGCTCTGGGACTATTAATACAAAACTTATGGGTTAATTTACCAGTACTCACATCCCATATTTTTAGATAATTATTATCCCAAGGAAGGCTAATTAGTGTTGTACTGTCTGGAGTGAACGAAGCAAGATTGCAATGAAAGTGTGAGACTAATAGCTAAACCTATGCGGAGATAATAAATTGGAGAAAACATTATCTTTACTCCATTCAAAACCTATTTATTAGCCAAATATGTCGCGGTGTCATCAAATCTCGACAACACCGCTTGCAAGACTTTTTATTTATTGTCAGTATTTAAAATGTAAAAACCGACTCTGACTTTTTCACATTAAATATCACTGATTACAGGAGCGATATTTAATGTGATATTTCAAACCACGATGTGCGAGGTCGAAAGAATCAACCGTAGCAATTCCCTTTCCATTAGCAGACATTGCTGCATTAACCCGCATATTTAAACTATCACCACAGCGCGACCAAACATTGGCAACGGTTGCTAAAGGATCTCGAACAAAATACTCGGTTTCACCTTTAAAACTTCTGTTAAAAATTGGTCCGCGTTGACCAGCAAAGAAATACTCTGCTCTAAGTCTTCCAGTGGTTGCAGGGGCTATATAACCACGATAATCAGCATCGTAAAGAGAGATTTGAAAGCCTTGAGGAACTTCAATGGGAATCGATAAATTACAGCTTTTACGGCTTTCTTGTCGTTTACTCGCATCCGCGATGAACTTATCAAATAAAATACTTAACTCTTGACCATCAGGGCTGACAGTAACACTTGCAGACCTATCGGGACAGCCGCTACCACCATAACCTACTTTGTCAACAATTCTGACTTTTGGTGCAGCCAAAGCAGGAGCAACGGTAGCAGCCAGGATTGTTGCTGTAGCCAAGAAAGTTGCAACAAAATTAATTGATGTTTTACGTCCATTTTTATTATTCATAGTTACCTCCTAGAAAACACAAGCCAGGAGGTAGATAGCATCCGGGATATTCAATCGGATAAATAACTGAATATTCGTTGATTAGAGAACGGGGAAAACCATTCTTTTATGTTTATAGACTTTTTGCTCGATTGCTATTCCATTTGTCTATCTTGCTTCTTGCTTGTGTAAACTATTTTTGCGCTAAATTTGTAGCTTTTATTTGATCATAAAGCTTAAATTTGAAGAATTTGTGAGGAAATCTTTGTTGCTGGCAGAAAAACCTTTTTTTTGATAATTTTTGCGGATATTTTATATTTTATTTATATTTCATATCATATCGGGACAATTACTGCTATTCCGCTAAACAGATTACCTTTCACCCGGGTTAGTGCGGTTCATCTCTTTTTACCTCTTTCCTCTGCACTCTCTGCGCGACAGTTGCTACAACGGGGGGTTCCCCCCGTTCAGTTTGCCGGGAAGAACATCTCCCAAGGCTTCTTCTCTCCGCAACGCACTGTCTTGTCTCTGCGGTTTTTTTATCGGTAATCTTCTGCCGGGAAGGGAGTAGTTATTATTCTCCCCAACCCTATTCCTCATAAGTTCCTCAAATTTCTCTTTTAAACTAGATTTAATACTTACATTCAGCATAAATATAATCTTGTCAATAAAACTGATCATGAAAACTGATTATCTGATTTTAGGTAGTGGTCTATCGGGGTTGGTATTTGGTGCATTGATGGCAAAATCTGGTAGAAGAGTGCAAGTGTTAGAAGCCCATGAATATCCTGGTGGATTTGGTCATAGCTTTACTATGGCTAAAAAATACCGCTTTAACGCCCAACTCCACTATGTTTGGGATTGCGGTGAAGGTAAAACTGTGAATCAAGTACTCAAAAAACTCAATTTAGACCAAGAGATTACTTTTGAACGATACGATCCGAACGGATTTGATCACATGAGAATGCCAAATTATACTTTGGATATTCCTTCAGATTCTCAAGAATTGATTCGACGACTTTCTAATTTATTTCCCGAACATACAGAGCAAATTCGTCAATTTATTTTCGAGGTTAAAAAAACTAGAGAAGGATTAAAAATATTATCTCCTCCCCTAAATTCTGGAGAAATATTTACGCATTTCGGTGAAGTCAGTAGCACTGTGATGTATCTTTATAGTACGCTACAAGATGTTTTTGATAAATTCAAGTTACCTCAAGCCGCGCAAACGCTTTTAGCATCACAATGGCAAGATTTTTTACTTCCACCAAATCAACTTTCTTTTTACGCTTGGGTAATTTTATTTTCAGGATATCAAGAAGGTGCTTATTATCCTACCCGTCATTTTGAAGCTGTAATTAACGGTTTAGTAAAAGTAATTATTGACAACGGTGGTCAGATTATTCTTAATACTGAAGTCATCAATTTTCTGGTTTCTGATAAAACTGTAACGGGTGTTGAAGCGATGGATTTGATTACCCATGAAACTTCACAGTTTACTGCTGATACTATCATCTGTAACATTGACCCTAAAAAAGCCGCCAAAATGATTGGATATGAAAAATTTTCTCGGACTGTGCGAAAAAAACTTGATTATGACTATTCTCCCTCAAATTACATGGCATATTGTGTAGTTAAGGATATTGACCTCCGAGATTATGGATTTGGTAAATGGAATACTTTTCATACAGGTCATCAAGATTTGAATCAAGCATTTTATCAAATGTATGAACAGCATGATTACTCGAATCCTAGTTTTGCAATTACTACTCCTACTTTATTAACTAATGAAGAACGTGACTGTCCAGAAGACTGTCAAATTATCGAGTTTTTAACTGTTGCTAATTACAGCTATTTTCAACAACTTCAAGCACAAGATAAAAAAGCTTATCGGCAAAAAAAAGAGGAAATTTTCAATGCTATTTTAGATGTTGTTGAAAAAAATTATGTTCCCAATATTCGGCAACATTTAGTTTTTAAAATCACTGGTAGTCCAACAACTAATGAACGGTTTTGTCATTGTCCTTATGGAAATTCTTACGGTTCTAATCTTACTCCGAAAAATATGGGAATCGGGCGATTAAATCACAAAACCTCTTTGAAGAATTTCTATTTTTGTAATGCTTCATCAGGATATCCAGGATTTGCACCAACATTTTGGACGGGAGCGCTTTTATATCAAAGGTTGTCGGGAGACAAGATTTTATCGACTGTTTAACCGGGAACTGTCATGTTGTAGCAACAGGGAAGCAAGGATTTATTCAGATTCTGAACGCTTTAGGTTCGGTAGGAAACAGATTTATTTGATCAACACGGTTTAAGTAAAACTACTGAATAAATATATAGGAGTTTACGAATGAGAATAGCTATTATTGGTGGAGGAGCCAGTGGTTTAGTCACGGCTTATCTTCTTGATAAACAAGGGCATCATGTTACAGTTTTGGAAAAACAAAGTATTTTGGGGGGACATATTCGCACTCTGAATAAAAATGTGAAATGCGATCGCGATCAATCTAAGGAGTTTTTAGAAGGTGGAGTACTGGAATTTCCCAGTAATTTTGATAACTTTATTAACTTGATGAAAGAATTAGAAGTTGATTTAGAATCTGTGGATTTAGGATCTACACTGTGTTTCAAAAATGGTCATCATATACATTCTGCATCCGCAATCCGCAGGAATTTTACCGGGTTGCAACGATTAATCGAATATCTCAAGCTTGAAGGTTTGTATGCTGGTTCGATTGGTATTTGGTTGAAAACTCATTTTGCTCAAATTCGGCAACTTCATAATCAAACTTTATCTGACTATTTTAAGACTCCATGTACTAGAAACACTTGGATAAAACTGCTGACAATGTATAGTTATTCGATGCACTTTGAACTGATTGATGATTTTCCTGCGGAATTAGACATTCTCTCTCTACGAGACTACGTTTTTACCGATTGGTTTAGAATTAAGGGGGGAGTATATTCTTATATTGAAAAGATTTTAGAGCGTCTAAAGGGAGATATTTTACTAAATATCAATATCACTGACATCTCTCGAATGGTAGATGGTGTAAAAATTGAGCTATCAAACGGTGCAACCTACAAGTTTGATAAAGTTGTGTTTGCAACTCCCCCAGATAGAGTGTTAAAGCTATTGTTAGATCCTACTGTGGCGGAAATTAGACGTTTTAGTGCTTGGGAAAACAATCAAATAGTCACGGTGATTCACACAGATACTTCGATGTATGATCGATACGGTATTCGACAGCCCTCGGAGTTTGATTTTTTTGAGACGGCGACAGGATGGGGATATAATGCTTACTTGAATCAGTTATGCGGTGTCTCATCTGAGGTTGAATATAACTTAGCCTTTAATCTTGAATCTTTAATTAATCCAAATCAAATTATTCAGCGTTTAGAACATGACACACCCCTATATACTGTCGAATCTTTCCGATACCGAGACGAAATTATTCATACTAACGGAGAAAACCATACTTATCATGTAGGTGCTTACTTAGGAAATGGCTTACATGAAGGTGCGATCGCATCTGCAATTCGAGTCGCTCAATTAATCGGATAGTTTAGGGGAAAGAAGTCGGGTAAGTTTCACGAAACACGATTTCTAAAGTCTATCAACCGCTCTGAAAAAGCTATCCATGGATTCTTTTGATGCTCTTTCCCCGCTACTTTCATTGGTTTTTACGTAAGTTTTATAAAAGTAAAGATTCGTTTCAAAATTATCTGCCATCTTATTGATCATGCTATATTAAAAATGAAGCTAATAAAAGCTTCCCTGGCAGATCAAATAGCTTGGTACGTAAAGGTTAAATTAAGTGGAGAGGTAAAAAAGCTGTTTAACAATCTGTCTCGTCAACTAACAACAGCACCCAACTCGAATGCTTATAATTCCTCGTTATGAGAGTCAGGGGGCAACGTAAATATTGTAATATTATACGTCCCTGTAAAAATAACAAACAAGAGGAAATCACTGAGCTAGTAGATGCTTGGGTGTTGTTGTTTTAAAATATTAATAATAAAGAATAGGGAAAATATTTGTCGGTTTTTGGATATAAATAAAATAAAATAAAATAAAATAAAATAAAATAAATTATTCACTCCTCATCAAAAGACCCTAATTTTAATTATGGTTTTAATTATAGGATTTTCCTGTTACCAGTTACCCGTTCCCTGTTCGCTGTTAACAAGATGTAATAAAGTTGGTTCGGGAACAGTCAACAATTACCGATTACCAATTACCATTCAACAAAGAATGCAATTTTCTTAATAATTCTTCGCTAGTATAAGGTTTGGATAAGAATAATTAGTTCTTCAGTACATAGTATGCTAAAAATAAAAATTAAAAACTTGAAACTCTGACTGTGATGAACCGAAATTAGCTTTATTAATCGGTTTTAAGAATAAATACTATTTTTTATTCCTTATTCCCTCTTCCCTCTTCCCTCTTCCCTTTGCTGCAATTATTCTGATTCTCTTATTATTATGTGTCATCTAAATATCTCCAGTGTGGAAACCATAAATAGACTTGTTTAATTTTGAGTTATAGATAAACAATTTGAGGAAGTTGTGAGTAATTGAAAAGCTATTTTAGGATGTTATTTATCATAAAAAGTGACCGGAAATGATTAAGTTTTATATACTCACGAGTTTCTCAAGTTTTCTTGTTACTTTAAAAGTAGATAGAAAGCAGATACAAATCAAAGAAAAATCAAATAAGTACCTATGCCTTCATTAATTAGACATTTCTTTTAGGCAGGGAATAGGGAATAGGCAAAAGGGAACAGTAATATAACTGAGTAGTAATTATATAAATAATTTTGCTTAAGTACTTAAACATTCCTTTCTATCAAACTAAAAAATGTAGGATTTTTCTACATCAACATCAAAATTTGAATTGATATAGCTAGAAATTAACTTAGTTTATATCGGGAGGATAATATGAAAGTTTTAATGACAGCAATTAGCCTATTTGCTGCAACCTCCGTTATTATTTCAGGTGGGACTGCTGCTGCTCAAACAGGTATGGATGGTAGTTATATCGGTGCTGGTATTGCAGCAGGTGCTACCAGCGGTGGACAAGGAAACGATGACGCTTTGTTCGGCGGAAATGTTCAAGCACGTTATGCAATTCCTCAAACACCAATTTCCGCAAGAGGTGCTGTTCTATTTGGTGGTGATGCTACGGCAATCATGCCAATGCTAACTATTGATTCAGCGATTGCCGATAATACTAACCTCTACTTCGGTGCTGGTTATTCTTGGATTACAAACGAAGGTAACAACACCCCTCTGGGTAACAGAAATGCAGCTGTAATTACTTTGGGTGCAGAATCTGAAATTAGCGAAAGATTAATCGTTTATGGTGATGCGAAATGGGGCATTAATGCCTATGAAAATAGCTCTGCTGATGCTGTTAGTTTCCAAACAGGAGTTGGTTATCGCTTCTAAATGATGATTTCACTTTCTTTAAAATAGACATCTGGTGGAAATTAAATATGCTTCATCCAGAAACCTTGTAGAGACGCGATATAAGATAATGCGTCTCTACATTCTTTTTCGGTAATCTTTTAACGAGAACAGAGTAACCTGTTTGTGTAGCCATGAATTGCGATCGCCAAGTATTTGTGTTGATATAAGCTATCGCGCACTTAATTTATATTTTTCTAACGGGCAGGATACCCGCACTACAAAACTTGAATAAAATTTGAATATACAAATTAAACGTTTTTAGCTTAGTCACTTTTTCTTCACATTTGTGATCAACACTAAAAATATCGGTCTGCTCGACGGAAATCGAAATGTGACCGAAAAAAATTTGAGATTTTGGATCAAAGGATTTTGGATTAAATTATCAACGGTTTCAAGTCCTTGAATTTTAACTATGGAATAATATGTACGCAGCCTTCCCAGTGCATAGACGTAAATCTAAATCCTTTGACTTGAAAGATTCCTAAATTTTAAATTATTTATAGGGATTTAAACTTATTTACGAGGACAATCCAAAATCTAAAATCTAAAATCTAAAATTGATTAACTGATAGGAGTTTTTCTTATGCTTGGGTTGATTCTGACTTGGTTAGTAACAGCTATCAGCTTTATAATTATTTCTAAACTACCTATAGGAGTAGAAATAGACAGTTTTGGTAAAGCCTTAATTACTGCGGCAGTTTTTGGAATATTGAATGCGCTTTTGCTTCCCGTTTTAACCTTTTTTACTTTGCCATTCATTATTCTGAGTTTGGGTTTATTCTTTTTTGTTCTCAATTCAATCATCTTTGGAATATCAGCGGCTATAGTCCCTGGTTTTCGTTTAAGATATGGTTTTTGGAGTTCTACAATTGGTTCGATTGCTTTGGCAATTGTTAATTCTATTCTTTCATTCCTGATACCGCCATTAGTTTAATATGCGAATTACAAATTTGTCACCAAAAAAAGCTGGAGGAATGATTGCTTATAAAATCATAATTTATGGGAAAATAAGGTAATAAAAATAGAATAATCACTATTTTTATTCATCAATATCAAGTCTAAAATTTTGAATTGGATAAAAAATTATGCCCGTAACTATGCTCGTAAAATTTTGGCGACAAAAATTTGTTTTTTTCCTCACAGGATTTTGTTTGATTTTTCTATTATTTGCTTGTCAAGGAGAGACAACAACCCAATCACCAATTCCTACAGCCACACCCGCAGCCGATCAAACTGCTACTACCCAGGTTCCGCCTGTAGCATATCCTGACAGAGAACTGAGTGCTACTCCCGCACAACTACCAAAGTTACCCTACGCTTACAACGGATTAGAAAAAGCTATTGATGCCCAAACCATGGAACTGCATCACGATAAACACCATGCTGCATACGTCAATAACCTTAACGAAGCATTACAGAAACATCCTGAGTTGAAAAATAGCAGCGTAGAAGCAGTGCTGCGTGACTTAAACAGCATACCAGAAGATATTCGGGAGACAGTACGTAATAACGGTGGTGGTCATCTCAATCATACAATTTTTTGGCAAATAATGAGTCCCGACGGTGGTGGACAACCTACAGGACAAATAGCTCAACAAATAAATCAAACCTTTGGTAGTTTTGATAATTTTAAAAAACAATTTAATCAAGCAGGTGGAGACAGATTTGGTAGTGGATGGGTTTGGTTGGTACGTAACGCTCAAAATCAACTCCAAATTGTTAACACACCCAATCAAGATAGCCCCATCATGGACGGTTTGTATCCAATCATGGGTAATGATGTGTGGGAACACGCATATTATCTCAGATATCAGAACCGCCGCGCTGAATATCTAGAAAACTGGTGGAATGTCGTGAATTGGTCGGAAATCAACAGACGAGCGCAAGTCGTATCACAACAACAAAGTTAGCAGGTATGAGTCTATGAGAAGCTTATTGATGAAAAATCCCGTAATCATAGGAGCATTTTGGATAGCTGCATATCTTATGATTATTTTATTACCTTTATTAATATTACTTTTATACCCACCGACACCGAGTGATGAACGTAGTGTGTGGTTAGAATTTTCCGCTGCTTTGGGTTTCATCGGTTTAGCAATGATGGCAATGCAATTTGCCTTAACTGCTCGTATTAACCGTGTTGAAGCTTCATACGGTGTTGATCTAATTCTTCAGTTTCACCGCTATACCTCAATAGTTGCATTTTTCTTCATCTTGATCCATCCAATCATCGTATTTATAGATAACCCAGAAACACTGCAACTATTGAATTTCATTGAAGCCCCGCCGCGAGCCAGAATGGCTGTAATCGCGACTTTAGCCCTAATTGCGATTATTGTCACCTCGATTTGGCGGCAAAAGTTGAATATTCCCTACGAATCTTGGCGTATAGCCCATGGTATCTTAGCAGTTATCATCATTGGATTTGCTTTAAGACACGTCTTGGGTGTAGGTAATTATCTCGGATTGTTTTGGAAAGCAGTTCTTTGGACTGGTATTGCAGTCGCGGCTTTGTGGTTATTAATTTACGTCCGGTTGGTCAAACCTTTTTTTATGAAGAGAAAACCTTATTTGGTAGAAGCTGCGATTCCCCAACGAGGTGATGTTTGGAATTTGGTTTTGCGTCCGAGGGGACACGAAGGACTTAACTTTCAACCCGGTCAATTTGCTTGGCTAACTCTGGAAATATCCCCGTTTAGAATGCGAGAACATCCATTTTCTTTGGCTTCGAGTGCAGAACATCCCGATCGCATTGAATTTGGAATTAAGGCTTTAGGAGATTTTACGAAAACAATCAAAGATGTCAAACCTGGCACTAGAGCGTTTCTTGATGGTCCCTATGGAGTTTTTACCACAGACCGTTATGAAAATACAGCCGGATTTGTGTTTATTGCCGGAGGTATCGGTATCACACCTATGATAAGTATGCTGCTAACTTTAGCAGAACGTAAAGATGAACGTCCCATACTGTTAATTTATGGGAGTAAAACTTGGGAAGACATTACTTACCGAGAAGAAATAGAAGCTTTAAAAGACAAGTTAGACCTCACAGTTGTCCATGTTCTTAGAGAAGCATCAGAAGATTGGTCAGGGGAAACTGGATATGTTGATAAGGAACTGCTCGAACGCTATATCCCTAAACGTCCTGGAAGTCGAAATTACTTTATCTGTGCTGTACCGAAAATGATGGATCAAGTGGAAAGAGCTTTGCATGACTTGGAAGTACCTGTAACCAATATCCATATGGAACACTACAATCTTGTTTGATTAATTAAGGATGGGAACAGTTCAGAGTTAGGAGTTAGTATCACCGGAGTTAAGCTAAAAAGCCTTTAATTTGTATATTCAAATTTTATTAAAGTCTTGTAGTGCGGACCGGAAAGCCCGCTAGAAAAATACAAATTAAATGCGCGACAACTTAGTACCACCGGAATTACTTCACTTTGCGATCGCAGAAGTCTGGTTTTTAGGATAAATATTTGTACTCACAGAAAATTATGGTAAAAACCCGACGAATCACCCCAGTAACTTAAACTCACCTTAATTGAAATTCCTACTCCCTAGTACTCGATCACATTAATTATCAATGCTTAATTTTTCCCAAAATTGTCTAGAGACGTTATGTATAACGTCTCTACAGCACGTCGGTAGATGAACAAACCCTTTATAACTTATGGGACATACTTCTAGCGAGCTATTTACCACCAGGGAGCGAGACGCTCCCACTACAAAAAGTTTTGACAACTCAAATACAATTACTAAATACATTATGCGTTACAGTATCATGCTTCAATTGGTAGCTACCATCACTTTGATTTTTTTGGGTACTGCTGGTTTATTTGCCTGGTTGCAATATCGTCCGGCTCCAGAAGAACCAAATACACCAGGGAGAATTTCATCTGTTTCTACTCGTATTTCTACATAATCACCACGTTAATTCACATCTTGCACCTGATAAAATACAAGTTCATACCTGCCAGGGACTGTAAGTCCCTGTCTAATAGCAGAAGTCCATTAAAATGGACTATATATAGTAATCCTAAATCAGTTGTAAAAATCATATTGATAAAGATGTAACGCACGACTTAAAATTTCACAAATCATTTATAACTGGTATATATAGCTAATACAATTATTAATATTTATGACATCAAAAAAAGATATCAGAAAATCCCCCGTTCATCGTAACCGCTGGTTTGAAAGATTGATTGCTATCTTAGCAGTAATAAACTTATGTTTAGTCTTCTTTGATTTAACTTATATACATTGGCGTGATTTTTATCTTCAAGTATTACCAAATATTACTCAAATATATGACCCAATTAAGGGCATTGAACCCCATCCAGAAACGCAAAATTACCTGAACAAGGTTATACAATTAGAAGAACAAGTTTCCCAAACTAGTTTACAATCACCCCAAACGGAAACTTTACTTGATGAATTACGTTTACTCAGTCAACAGATGATTGAGGATAATCCATTTGATGTCGCGAATAAAAGTGGTACTTTAGCAAAAATTAAAAATGAAGTCCGCTTGCGTACAAATCAACAATCTGCTAGAGATGCCTTTAATGTTTTTTGGAGTCAAACTTATTTGTTTCAAACGAGTTGGCAATCAGAAATCAACTTTTTTAATTCTCAAATTAAACCTTTAATTAATAGTAACTACTATCGCGATATTAATAAATTTGGTAACTTTATCAATCGTTTCTGGCTGATTGATTTACCTTTTGTAATTATTTTTGCCTTAGAATTTTTAGCACGTACCTTTTATATCGGTCGTCGCAATCCTGACTTAAACTGGTTAGAAGCGATGCTAAGACGGTGGTATGATTTGTTTTTATTACTTCCTCAATGGCGTTGGTTACGAGTCATTCCGGTAACTATTCGTCTTTACCAAACCAATTTGTTAAATCTTGAGCCTTTGCGATCGCAACTTAATCATGACTTTGCTGTGAGTTTTGCTGAGGAAATCACTGAGATGGTAGGTATTCAAGCGATTGACCAAATGCAAGATGCGATTAGTCAAGGTGAGTTGGTACGCTGGTTATTTCATCCTGAAACTCGTAAACCCTATGTGCAAGTTAATCAAACAAACGAAGTCAAAGCCATTGTTACTCGTTTAGCTGATGTGAGTATTCACGACGTATTACCTCAAATTCAGCCTGACATCCAAGCTTTAATGTATCATGGTATCGTCAAAACTCTCAACGAATCTCCAGTTTACCACCAAATACAAAACATACCCGGTCTCAATAACTTACCCAATCAACTAATAGAAAACTTGGCTAGTGACTTATCTCAATCTGCTTCTAACAACCTAATTAAATCAATTTCAGATCCAGTTGCAGCGAAACTTACTTCTAATATAATTACTAGCTTTCGTGATGTTTTAGAGATAGAGTTACAGAAAAGGCATAACATTGAAGAATTTCAATCTTTACTCATCGATATGCTAGAAGAAATCAAAATTAATTATGTTAAAAACATTAACTATTCTGGAGTTGAAAAAATCTTAGAGGAAGCTAACCAAATTCATCAAATTATTTCGAGATAATAAAAACAGTTTTGTTTAGATTAAGAAGTCGGATTTATAAAAGAAACGTGAGTTCGATGTTCATTCCTTCAATTCGGCAGCTTTTTCCGAATCCAAAATCCAAAATGTTCTTATTTCCGAGGATTAGCAATTTTTTCGGTCGATTTTGCTAATCTTTCTAATGCTTCTGTTTGTTTTTCAATTTGTTGGCTTTGTTTTTCAAGTTCTTTCAATTGCTTTGTCTGAGAAAGTGCATCACTGGTATGAGGGATAAAGTATTCACAACTTGACAAAAAGATGCAGATTAACATTGTAAAAATCAGCAAATAACGCATTATATCCTTCCTCGTAAATGATTCTATTTACTTAAAATTGGATCAATCTTTTCAATTAACTCAAAAGTCTTGATTTATCATTAAGCTTGATCTACATTTAATCTCTTTTACATCTATCGGAGGTTTGATAATTTTATTATCCCAGAGGAAGATGTCGAATGTTAAAATACTTCAAAAGAAAAAATAGCATCTTGACTACCTTCAAAGCTGAAAAAAAGTAATTTGAAAACGAACACTAAGTAGAGGTCATTCATCAATTACCCTTACGTAAGAATGATTTTTTTAGTCATATATTGCGTAAGTCATAATTAAGCATTAAGCAAAATTTTTTATCTGATGATGTGAATTATAACTTTTAGCTTAATACTTAAGTTAGATTTTTATCTCATAAATATATTCTGTTTGTAAGATGTTTTTTTGTGAAGATGCTGTAACAATAATAAAAGCTAGATATTCACCCTAGAATATTTAATGTTTAATGTTGTTTCAGAACACGAGTGATAAATTACTGTCACTTTTTATTCACATTTATTGTTGAATATAAAAATAAAACAATTAATCAGCAGTTTTTTTCAAACAATTCTGCTTGTTACTTTATCAACTTAGAAGGTATACCAAAGATTATTTTTAAATATCTTCAACACATCTTCAATACAAGTTTTGCACTCGTTTCTGTTTTTCACCCATCATTGATAATTATTAATCATGAACACTTCTCATTTCAAATACATAATCTCTGTGTTAGGTATCACAACTGGTATTCTCAGTTTTGGCAACCTGCAAGCAAATGCTTCTGAGAGACAAGACATTTACAAAGAGACTTCCACACAGCAAAGTAAAACCGTCACGCCAGCAATTATTTCCGGTACTGCTACTGATTTGCAAGCACAAACACCATACCCCACACAACAAATACCTCAGCAAATACCACAGCAATCACCTCAACCATTCCCTACACAACAAGTACCAGGCCCAACACGTGAGCAATTACCAGAGCGAATCGAGACACCATCACCAACTCTGTCACCTGGTAGACAAACCCGTGGTGGTTCTAGCTACATTGGAGTTGGTGGCAACATTGGATTAGGTGGTGGTACGACATTGAGCGAAGGTTCTTTTGCTGTCAACAGTAAAATTGGTTTGACCAATAACTTTTCGATACGTCCCGCTGCTTTAATCGGTGATAATGCACTTTTTCTCATACCCTTAACTCTTGATTTTCCTGTGGAATCCGTTACAGATACAGGAGTTCAACAAATAAATGTTGCTCCATACATCGGTGCGGGCGCGGCAATTTCCACTGGTCAAGATAGCACTGTTGGTTTTCTGATTAGTGGTGGTGTGGATGTACCTCTCTCACCTCAATTTACCGCGAATGCTGGCGTTAACATCGGGTTTATCGATGACACTGAAGTCGGTCTAATGTTAGGAATTGGTTACAACTTTTAAACAAACTTTAGGCTGATTATTTGATGGAACAGAAATTTAGCTCAGGATGAAAATATGAAAATTCATAAGTTTGTCAGTTTTGCTACAGGTATTCTACTATTACCAATTTTTGCAGCCTGTACACCAAATGATACTGCTCAAGACACTACGACAACTCCACCTCCTGCGACAGATGTAAATACACCTGACCTAGCAATAACTCCCACGGCAACCCCTACTGTAACTCCCGGTACAACTCCTGGTGCAGCGGTGGATGACGATATTAAAAATGTTGTAGAGGCTAATCCTTCATTGAGAACACTTGCGAATCTGATTGATGAGACTGATTTAGATGATAAGTTAGATGATGATGGTCCTTACACCTTCTTCGCACCTTCTGACCAAGCATTTGCGGCGATTCCCGAAGCAACTCGACAACGACTGCTTCAACCAGAAAATCGTAATACTCTCAGACAGATTTTAAATAACCATCTTGTTCCAGGTAATTTGAGAGCAAATCAAATTCAGTCGGGAGAGGTACAGACTCTTGCGAATAATCCAGTCAATGTACAAGTTGACCAAGCAACTAACCAAGTTCGAGTTAACGGAGCTACTGTTACTCAGCCAGATATTCCAGCTAGCAACGGTGTTATCCATATCATTGACCAGGTAATTTTACCACCTAACTTGAATTTCTAAAGCCCAATTACGAATAGACATCTCCGGAAAAACTGTAGAGACGTAGCAAAACTACGTCTTTATAAAATATCGGTGATGTCTAATAGATACAAGGTCAGTTCCGACTAATTTTTAAACCACTGTTGTGTTGTAATCAAGTGCTTCATGTTTAAAGTGGATTAACTGTTCAGACTGTCCGGCTTACTCTACAAAATCATAATTTTTAATAAGTTTGAATAAGTTTGAAAAAAAAATAATCTTGCCAATTAAATGTGTTTTAGCTTAACTGTGATGTAAAGGAGTGAAAATATGACCGCAGAAGAAAAAAGACTCGAACAAGACCGCAATCGTCAAGCATATTGGCGGAGATGGGGTCCTTATTTGAGCGATCGCCAATGGGGAACGGTGCGAGAAGATTATAGCTCGGACGGTAGTGCTTGGGATTATTTTCCTCACGAACACGCTCGCTCTCGTGCTTATCGTTGGGGAGAAGATGGGATTGGTGGAATTTCCGATAATCATCAACGGTTATGTTTTGCGATCGCATTGTGGAATGGTGCAGATCCAATCCTCAAAGAGCGGTTATTCGGGTTATCTGGTCCAGAAGGCAATCATGGGGAAGATGTTAAAGAATATTACTTTTATCTTGACAATACTCCATCTCATGCATATATGAAATACCTTTACAAATATCCTCAAAAGGCATTTCCTTACACTCAATTAGTAGAAGAAAATCAGCAACGGGGTTATCATGACCCAGAATTTGAATTAGTAAATACAGGCATCTTTGATCATAACGAATACTTTGATGTATTTGTCGAATATGCCAAGCATTCAGCCGAAGATATTCTGATTCAAATCAGTATTGTTAATCGTGCTTCTGAAGCTAAAACCCTAGATATTTTACCAACCTTATGGTTTCGCAACACTTGGTCTTGGGACGAAAACTCTGAAAAGCCAATTCTTAGCCAAGATTCCCCAAATGTGATTAATGCGTTTCACCCGACTTTAGGAAACCGCTGGCTTTATTATCAAAATAGCCAAGCTAGTTTATTTACTGAAAATGAAACTAATCACGAAAGATTATTCGGAGTAGAAAATAATTCTCCCTATGTGAAGGATGGGATTAATAATTATATTATTCATGGAGAAACTCAAGCAGTTAATCCGAATCAAACAGGTACAAAAGCAGCGGCTCATTATCATTTAGAAATTGCTGCCGGAGAAACCCAAACTATACAATTAAGATTATCTAATACTGACAATTTAGCAGTACCTTTTGGGAAAGAATTTGATAGTAGTTTCCAGCTTCGTAAACAGGAAGCAGATGAATTTTATCAACGAATATCTTCAGATAATTTATCAGCAGATGTTCGTAACGTACAACGACAAGCTTTTGCTGGACTGTTGTGGACAAAACAATATTATCACTATGTAGTAGAAGACTGGTTGAATGGTGATCCTAATCAACCACCTCCGCAACGACATAATGCTCGTAATCAAGAATGGATGCATCTTTTCAACGATGACATTATTTCCATGCCTGATAAATGGGAATTTCCGTGGTATGCTGCTTGGGATTTGGCTTTTCATGTGATTCCTTTGGCAATGATTGACCCAGATTTTGCCAAACGTCAAATGGATAGATTAACGCGAGAATGGTATCTACATCCCAACGGGCAAATTCCTGCCTATGAATGGCATTTTAGTGATGTCAATCCCCCCGTTCATGCTTGGGGTACTTGGCGGGTTTATCAGATTGAAAAGGAACTTTACGGACGTGCTGATACCAAATTTTTAGAGCGGGTATTTCAAAAGTTACTACTCAATTTTACATGGTGGGTGAATCGCAAAGACAATAATGGAAATAATGTCTTTCAAGGGGGGTTTTTAGGTTTAGATAACATCGGTATTTTTGACCGCAGTTCTGAATTACCTACAGGTGGTTATTTAGAACAATCCGACGGTACAAGTTGGATGGGAATGTATTCTTTAAATATGTTAGCAATTGCTCTAGAACTTGCGAAAACTAATTCTGTTTACGAAGATATTGCGAGTAAGTTTTTTGAGCATTTTCTGTATATTTCTGATGCCATGAATCACATTGGTGAAACCAATATTCACCTGTGGGATGATACTGATAAATTTTTCTATGATGTACTACATTCACCTCATAATGAACGCCACCATATGAAAGTTCGTTCCATGGTAGGTTTGGTTCCACTGTTTGCAGTAGAAATTTTAGAAGCAAATGTTTTAGAAGCTTTTCCTAGTTTCAAGAAACGCTTGGAATGGTTTATAAATAACCGTCCTCATCTGCAAAATAATATTGCTTCTCTAGAAACTACAGGAAGTGCAGCTAGACGATTACTTGCTATTGTCAGTCCAGAAAAACTCAAATCAATTCTGCAAAGAATGTTAGATGAAACTGAGTTTTTGAGTCCTCATAGTATTCGTTCTGTTTCCAGATTTCATGCTGAACATCCCTACATTTTTGAAGTTGATGGACAACAGCATTCTGTTAATTATGAACCCGCAGAATCAACTAGTGGGATGTTTGGAGGAAATTCTAATTGGCGCGGTCCAATTTGGTTTCCGATGAATTATTTAATTATTGAATCTTTGGAAAAATTCCATCACTACCTAGGGGATGATTTTAAAGTAGAATGTCCTACTGGTTCTGGTAAATTTATCACCTTAAAAGCAGTAGCAACTGAATTATCTCACAGGTTAATGAGTATATTTTTGCGTTCAGAAGCCGGATATCGTCCTGTTCACGGTGGTAATTCTCTGTTCCAAAATAATCCTCATTGGCGTGATTTAATTTTGTTCTACGAGTATTTTAACGGCGATAATGGTGCTGGATTGGGGGCTAATCATCAAACAGGTTGGACTGGGTTAGTCGCAAGTTTGATTTATTCGTGTGGAAATAGTTATCGTTCTTGTCAAGTTCTTCCACAATCACAAAAAAGTGATGCTGCTATTGTCTCTTAGGCATTGGTGAATAAAAATATGAAGTGATGATTTCATATTATTTGAGACGTAGCATTGCTACGTCTCTACAAAGTTTTCGCAATTAAATTAATTTAAATTCATTATTTTAAATTACTTCATCTCCTCACCAACTTTTATATCTACATCTACAAAAATGGAAAATTAAAAACTACCCATTGGTAGAAAAATCATGTTTCTTTTGTGTGAATAATCCGAACATCTAAATACTACTAGTGAAAGAAGATAAGTTAGTTTGAATTCTTTATTGTAAGCAAGGAGGCTGAAAATTATAATTGTGCGGGTTACAAACAAACTATATGCGAATATTATTAGTAGAAGATGATCCGGAACAATTGGAACCATTACAAGGTGTGCTATCGGAAGCTGGATATATCGTCGATGGAGTTGATGACGGGGAAATTGCTCAATGGTTATTATCTAAAAAAGAGTATGACTTATTGATTTTGGACTGGATGTTACCCACAATCAGCGGTTTAAGTCTTTGTCATCAATATCGACTTATTGGTAAATCTGCACCAGTGTTGATGCTGAGTGCAAAGGATACTACACAGGATAAAGTCGCGGGTTTAGATGCAGGAGCAGATGACTATCTGGTAAAACCGGCGGATTTGGTAGAACTTTTAGCACGGGTACGTGCTTTAGGAAGACGTTCTCCTCAATGGGTTGGAGATATTTTAACTGTTGCAGATTTACAACTACATTTGAGTAATTTAACTGTTGAACGCAATCAAATAAGTGTGGAATTATCCCCACGGGAAACTCAATTGTTAGAGTATTTCATGCGTCATCGTAATCAAGTTTTAACTCGTGAACAGATTGAAGAAGCCTTGTGGGAGTGGGGTACTGAACCTGAAAGTAATGCATTAACTGTACTGGTACGTAAATTGCGAAATCGCTTACAGTTAGTTGGTGTAGCAGATTGGATTAAAACTGTTTACGGTATGGGTTATAGTTTTAAAGCACCAGATAATTACAATAATTAAGTAAATACAATCTAGCAAATTTAGTAAATCTAGTTAATTAAATCTAATAAATAAAGCCTAAAATTAAAGCCTAAATTTGTATTTTAATTTTTGATTCGATAGCTGACTAACATTCTGACATTTTCACGAGACAATCCCAGTTCTTGAATCATCATCGCTTTTACAGAATTTAATTCTGTGACTGGAAACTCGAATTCTAGCTCTTGAAGTGCTGAGTTAGCAGTATTAACTTGAATTTTTGTAAAACCTCGTTTTTTTTCTATTTCAGCTAAAATTCCTAATACTTTAACTTGAGAATGCACTTGCATTTTTGTATTAGGTTGGAGTGTTTCTATTTTATTAGATACTCCTAATTCTTCAGCAATTATGGCTTTTGTCTTGGTTAATTCTGTAGCTGGAACTTTGAATACTAACTTTTTGAGTATAGAGTTTGTGGTGTGAAGTTCAACTCCGGTAAACTCCTGCTCTCGATCTATTTCAACTTCCGTTATTAACACACTAGCTGCAAAATTGACCATGACTGTGTATGTATCAGCTTGGAGTTTATCTACTGTAGTATAGGAACGGCTCAATAGTAGATTTGTTAAAGATTCACCACCAAATCCAAAAGCAATTAAGAGTAACGGTAATGGTAATAAATATTCTAGCTTGGAAGAGTGGAGTTTTTGTAATAATTGAGATAAGGACATAGGTTTGGAACTCTAAACACAAATCATACTAAATTTCATGTTTCATCGTAGCCGCAGCAATTTAGCTTTATGGTTTACCCTGACAATGGGAAGCATTTTGGTTGTTTTTGCGGGGGTACTTTATTATCAAGCAGTTTTAGATCAGCTACACAATCTTGATCGCTTACTTCACAAAAAATCTCGAATCATCACGGTAAATGCTAGGTTCAATCAGAGTGAAAAACAATTAGACTTAGAAAATGTACCGCTTATCGGCAGTAAAGTCCCACCTTTGGGTAGTGAAGTTTTGTATGCACGTTGGTACGATAGGAAAGGGCAATTAGTGCAGTTTTTCGGTACAATTCCACAGACTCATTGGCAAATAATTCCTGGTTTTCATACTATCAAAACTACGTTTTATTCGTCAAAAAAAGAGTCCACTGTGATTTGGCTCCGTCAGTTAACCTTACCCGTATATCAAGATAATTTATTAATTGGTTATCTACAGGTTGCAATGCCCCTAGCATCTGTACAAAATAATTTAACTCAGTTAAGATTAGTTTTGATTTTTACTGTACCAGTAACTTTAGGAGTTATCGGTCTTGCTGGCTGGTGTTTGGGGGGAATTGCAATGCAACCCATTCATGATAACTACGAACAATTACAACGCTTCACATCTAATGCTTCCCATGAATTGCGATCGCCTTTATCAGCTATTATTAGCAATTCCCAATATGGCTTAATTTCAAAATCTAGCAACATTGAGGTGCAGCGTCAGCGATTTGAGAAGATTTTCAACGTCGCTAAATCAATGAATATTTTGGTGAGTAATCTACTGCTTCTAGCACGTCATGCAGATCGATTATCTCCTGAATTTTTGCAAGAAGTTGATTTAAAAACTCAGTTATTACAGATAGCAGATGAATACGCAACACAACAAGCTGCAAAACATCTTAACTTAACTTATACTTTACCAACTTCCAAGGTATTTGTGTTGGGTGATACTGACTTACTGCGTCAAGCAGTAGTAAATTTACTTGAAAATGCCTGTAAATATACTCCCCCTGGAGGTCAAGTTCAACTGCTGCTGTTTACTCAATCAAATTGGGCTGTGATTGAAGTTACAGATAATGGGATTGGCATTCCTGAAGCTGATTTACCGCATATTTTTGAGCGGTTTTATCGGGTAGATCAAAAACGAACATCTAAAACTGGTGGATATGGCTTAGGATTATCGATTGTTCAACAAGTCGTCTTTGCACACAGTGGTCACGTTACGGTCAAAAGTATAATCGAGAAGGGGTCAACTTTTCAAATTATATTACCACTCAAATAGCCTAACTGATAACTGATAACTGGTAACTGATAACTGATAACTGATAACTGATACACAGTCACTTTCTGTTCACATTTTTTGGTAATAGTGAAAAAAGTTCTAAATCAAACCTGCTATTAAACCTTAACAAAGGTATTTGTAGAATGTGGATAGTAAACTTTTTACTAACTTGGCTACTTTCGGCTATATCACTATTAGTGACAGCCTATTTTGTACCAGGTTTTGAATTTGACACTTTTGGTACAGCGGCTATTGCAGCATTAACTTTAGGATTAGTCAATGCAATTGTTCGACCTTTTTTGGTGATTTTGACACTTCCCCTTACTATTGTCACCCTAGGTTTGTTTCTTTTTGTGATTAATGCCTTGATGTTTTTGCTAGTAGGAATTCTTGTACCCGGTTTTGTTGTTACTGGTTTCTTACCCGCAATATTAGCCTCTATTGTTTTGACAATTGTTTCTACTTTGTTGGGACTTTTGGTTAGAAATGTCACTTGAAATTTTTTGATTGACTTTTATTATTGTCACTTTATCTCCACATTTATCAATAAATATTTACTCAGATTAAGGAGGATGTGTTTTGACTGAAAATTTCCCTTCCTCGTTACCACAAAATTCCAGTGTGTCTCGACAAGAACTTGTGGATTTGGTGCGATCGCAACTCCAAGTATTACTAGAACAAGAAAACTTCGAGGGAGCAAAAGCTCTGTTAGTACCTGTACAACCTGTGGATATTGCTCAAGCGATTGAGGGTTTGCCCAAAGCTATGCAGGCTATAGCTTTCCGCTTACTATTAAAACAGGATGCAATTGAAGTCTATGAATATCTCGACTCTAGCGTCCAACAGTCCTTGATTGCAGAATTGAGAGACCAAGAGGTTCTTGATATTGTAGATCGGATGTCCCCGGATGACCGAGCGCGATTGTTTGACGAATTACCAGCTACTGTCGTCCGACGATTATTAGAACAACTCAGTCCAGCGGAACGGGAAGCTACTGCTCTGCTTCTAGGCTATAAAGAAGATACAGCTGGACGGATCATGACCACAGAATATCTTTCTGTGAAAGAAGATTTAACAATTAGTCAAGCCATCGAGCGGCTTCGTGTTTTAGCTAATACAACTGAAATGATTTACTATCTTTACGTAACTGATACAGAACGTCGTCTTACGGGTACTGTTTCCTTTAGGGATTTAGTAATTGCTGAATCAGAGCAGAGGCTGAGTGAAATAATGACTCGTGATGTGGTGTTTGTCCACACAAATACGGATCAAGAAGAAGTAGCGCAAATTATCCAACGTTACGATTTAGTCGCCGTACCTGTAGTAGATACAGAACAACGTCTAGTTGGGATTGTGACTGTGGATGACGTTATTGATGTGTTAGAGCAAGAAACTACCGAGGATATTTACGCTTTGGGTGGGGTGGAAGCTGGTGGTGATAGTTACTTTCAAAGCAACGTGTTGACAGCAGCTCGTAAACGAGTTGTGTGGTTATTTGTACTGTTAATTGCTAATACTGGTACTACTGCTGTAATCAGCGCTCAGGAGGATGTTTTACAACAAGTTGTTGCTTTAGCTGCTTTTATTCCCTTGTTGATTGATGCAGGTGGAAATGTGGGAGCGCAATCATCAACGGTGGTAATTCGAGGTCTTAATCTCAAGGAAGTTGGGATTAAAAAAGCTTTACGAATCATCACACGAGAAACAATCACAGGGGCATTATTGGGACTGATGTTAGGGATAGCAGTGATTTTCTGGGCTTACTTCCTTGAAGGTAGTTTGGGAATTGCAATTACTGTAGGAATCAGCTTACTGGCAATTACTATTATAGCTGCTGTATCAGGTTCTGGCTTACCTTTTTTATTTGGTGCGCTCGGTTTAGATCCTGCCTTGATGTCGGCTCCTTTTATTACTTCTGTTGTAGATGTTTTGGGAGTTTTTATTTATTTAATGTTAGCTAGAGCAATTTTACAAATATAAGGTCAGCTATTATTATAGTATTCCTAAATTATTTATAAAAACTTTTAAGAAACACAAGAAGTAGGGAACAGTAAGTAGTTAATTAACTAGATTGAAACTGGTTATGAAAAAATCCTTTTCCTCTTTATTTTCTACTCCCTACTCCCTACTCCCTACTCCCTTTAAGTAGGTCGGTACAAAAAAATAACGCGCTTATAAAGAAATGTAAATCAATCTTAAACCCTCTTACAAGACAGCCTTTTCCATGAATGCCTTTTGCCTTGTCTCAATGATAATTTTCCGTGCTGATCTACTTATTACAAGTATTAAACCAAACATGATATTTTTATAATTATGAATTTAAGACGAATTTGGAGAGTTTTCAAAGAAACATTTGCGGAATGGCAATTTAACGAAGTATCTCTCTTAGCATCATCTTTGGCTTATTACACAGTATTTTCTCTCGCACCTTTGATGGTAATTATCATCACCATTCTTGGTGCAATTTATGGAGAAGCAACAGCCAAACAACAAACTATTGAGCAATTACAAGAAATAGTTGGTCAAGAAGGAGCGCAATTACTTGCCACTGCAATTGCTAACATGAGGGAAGATACCCGTGGAGGGGTGTTTAGACTGATTTTCAATTTTGCTTTTTTTGCTTTTGGAGCATCAGGAGTTTTTGCACAAATTCAATACGCACTCGATAAAATTTGGGAAGTAAAACCAGAACCTAAACGGCATATTTTCCACTTTATTCGTAAACGTATTTTAAGTTTTTCAATGATAGTGGTCATTGCTTTTTTACTATTTGTTTCCTATATAATCAGCAATGTTTTAGTCATAATAGTTAATTATTTAAGTGGTTTATTACCAGGTTTAGGTTCTCTATGGCAACTTCTAAGTTTTCTGCTCTCCTTTAGTATTCTCACCCTACTATTTGCCGCAATTTACACAATTTTACCAGATGCTCAAGTTGCATGGCGCTCTACTCTTGTGGGTGCAGCAATTACTGCAATTTTATTTATGATTGGACAGTTTTTATTTGGGTTGTTTCTCGGTCAAATTGATATTGGTTCTGCTTACGGTGTTGCAGGTTCTTTTGTAATTGTGATTACTTGGATTTATTATGCGGCTCACATTTTATTTTTAGGCGCAGAATTCACTAAAGTTTATGCAAAAATGCAGGGTTCTCCGATTGTACCGGAAGATTACGCTGTCCGTGTTGAGCGCAAAAAGTAACAGTTATCAGTCAGAGGATGTTTTAAAAGTATCCGGCGGTTTAAACCGCTACTACAAAAACAAAGTCCACCTGCGTGGACTAGTTAGTTTACAACCCGCGCAGGCGGGTTTTGTTTGTGTAGCCAAGCCACTGCGTTGCGGAGAGAAGTTGCCGGGGAGATGCTCTCTCCGGCAAACTTCGGAGGGTTCCCCCCGTTGTAGCAAGTGGCGCGCGACTTCTAGTCGCCAGGTAAAGTATTAAATTAGACTTTAAAAACATCCTCTCACGTTTATACAATAAAAGTTTAAATAGAACACCATACACCCGTGTTTATTGTATGACGCTACCGCGTCACGCTGCGCTAACACTGATTTAAGATTAACGTGATTTTCTATATCATCGGGACTATGAAATAATCTGGATTAATCATTCTCCAGATAGTCCTGATATTTGCGTTATTTATTCATAATAAAACTAAACTAATAACATAAATAAAAAATATGAATTTTAATATTTGGAAGTAAAATTCTAAATAATTTTCGATTATCTTAGCTTAAAAATTATTCTTAATATATATTTTTGATGCATAAAAGTCTCAGTTTTGACTTATTTACTTAATTGTTTTTAATAAGTATCAAAAATAATTAAGTACCTATGCCTTCATTAATTAGACATTTCTTTTAGGCAGGGAATAGGGAATAGGCAAAAGGGAACAGTAATATAACTGAGTAGTAATTATATAAATAATTTTGCTTAAGTACTTAAGTAGTGATTTGATGCTCGCAGCTTTGTTAACTGTTCATCGTTTACTGGTATATTATTTGGTCACAAACAAATGTTAAAAAAGCAAAATCATCAGCCTGGAAAATTATTGGGGGCTGGTAGATCAGGAAAAGTCTTTTTAGTCGATACCCCAGAGGGTTTAGTTGCGAGAAAAATATTTTACGCAGATAAATTAGCAAGTATTATTCAGTACTTTTTTTTGGGTACTGTAAATCCATACATTTGGAACGAAGATGCAATTAAGTGCGCTTTTTATCGTCGCAGAATTCTCAGTGCTTTAGTTGAATTTTGGTTCGGAGATAAATTAAAAATTGCCAACGCGATCGCCACTTGTTGGAACCCAGAATTTAAAGCTTATCAAATGGACACAGAGTTTATTTCCGGTAGGCACGTAGCATTACGTCAACCTTGTAACCGTGAACGGTTAGATGAGTTTCCAGCACTAGTTTATGATATCATGCTGCCACTACAGGAAAAACTGATTGCAGCAGGTTTAGATGGATTAGTTTGGCAAGCTGGAAAAGGAACTCCGACAGCTTTAAATAATTTTTTACTCGCAAACGATACTTCAGGAAAAAAAGTTTTTGTCTGGATAGATTTAGAATCAGGAGTACCGGCTTTATTTCCATCGAACCTCTTAACACTTTTTTCATTTTATTTACCTAAAGCGTTCAAATATGGAAGACCATTATTTGATGATATAAATACCAGTAAACTCAGCGGATATCTAAATAGTCATCGGAGAAAAATTGAACTTGTATTAGGTAGTCAAAAATACGAGCAAATTTTAGAGGATGTTTATCAATTAGAGCAACATCAACGAAAATGGAAGTCAATGAGTAGGGTTGATAGTAATATTAGTTATCAATTTAAAAAAGGACTAATTAACCAGCAGCAAGCTCAATGGTATTCTCAACACCCATTATTATGGTATACGCGAGAGTTATTTAGAATTACCAGGGAATTAATATATTGGTTATTAATCACATTAGCAATGATTGTGATTCATAAACTGACTCATATCTCCTATGTAAAAATAATTTATAAACTGTGGAAATTCACATTTTCTCAGCGTTACCGATTTTATGTAGCAAGAAATCACATCAGCAAAAGAATAATATCCTGGCAAGAGAGGAAACATTTATCCCATGGAGAAGCAACCAATTTATTACAATCTTTTCAGCAAGATAGTAGTAGCGATTACTTAAATGATTTTGCCGTTCATTTAGGCATAAAATTATTTGTTAAATCTATTGAATATCTAATAGTTCCACTCCTTTATTTCGTGGGATTGATCGATGAATTTATTCTAATTACTTGGTTGATTGTTGGAGGACCTATTTATCGAACAATTTATACGTTTCCGAGGATTGTGCAAAATGCATTCACTGGTAAAGAGATTCCTTGGGTTGCTTTTTTAGTCGGATTAATTCCTACTATTGGGACGATAGCATATCCTTGTCAAATTATGTATTCAGCCAAAGGTAGAAAAAAAAGAATTGCTCAATTTATCATCTATGACTTTTTTAGTAGAATTGGAGAAAAAATTCCTGCTTGGGGTGGAGAAGATACACATACAGAACATCTTTTCAATCGATTAGCAGACAAAATTGCTTACCGCAAAACTAAAATAACAACAAATTTTTTACCAAATCACCGAAATAGTTAGTATTAGTAAAACCAGCTTGCAACTACTTACCACTGCAATTAACGTTGTTACCGTCACTTTCTTGTCACATTTGATTGAGATACTAAAAATAGTAAGGACTTGACGAAAACGTCAGCTTCTTTTGTTTGCGGTTTTTCCTATAGTTTTGGGATTGCTTCACTTTCTTATTCACAGAGTAAAGTTAACTTTGTATTGAACCAAAATTAACTTTCTGTAAGCAATTACAAAGTCATGTCTTAATCAGCTTTCACATCCAACCAAACTATTTTTATAACTTTTCTCTCGTGTTACATATATTCATGCTGAAAACCCTGTTTATGGAACTGGCAGAATCCTTGTGGTTTATTCACAAAAGAATTTATTATCGATTCATTTGATTAACTTTACTTAAAAAACAAAATGCAAGTCTTTGTAAATTTTGTTAATGATAATTATTTTTTAATGCGGCAAATATTTGAAAGTAGTACTTAAGATAGATTTATTTAGTAAATGAATCATCATAGAGCAAAATTAGTCTATAAAATTAAAACTTAAGATAGATTTATTTTCCAAACATATAGTTTTACTCTTATAAACGACTGTAAAATAGTGAAGCAATATATTTATATTTTGTATGTAATTATCTTTAAGTAAATAAAAGTTGGGAATGACATACTGTAATTTTGAAACTGATTTTTTATTTAATAAATGATTGTTTTTATAATGTTAACGCCCAGCATTAACAAGCAATTAAAAGTTAGTATAATCGGTTCGTTGAATTAACTGATGAAATGAGTGAATAATTTAAACTCACACTCAAAGATGATTATGATTGCTAAAAGTCTCAGTATAATTGACCTTCTAAAAATAAAATCTTGGCTTTTATCTTTAGAACAAGATGATTACGATAACAGTTGTATAGGAGAAGCCTCTTGAAATTAGTTGCGCGTCCGATAGTAGAGCTTAAACCTACTTTGTCCCTCATCGATACGATTGCGATAATTGTTGGAGTAGTAGTTGGTGCTAGCATTTTTCAAACACCCTCAGTGGTAGCTGCAAACGCTGGTAATGTAGGATTTGCTTTGCTGACGTGGGGATTTGGTGGAGTGATTTCTTTAATTGGTGCATTATGCTATGCTGAACTCGCAACAACTTATCCTCATCCTGGTGGGACTTATTACTATCTAAGACGAGCATTGGGTAGTTCAATTGGGTTTTTGTTCGCATGGACTCGTATGAGCGTGATTCAAACTGGCTCGATCGCGCTATTAGCCTTTGTGTTTGGTGATTATGCTTCCCAACAGTGGCAATTGGGGATTTATTCTCCCTCGATTTATGCTGCGATCGCAATTGTACTGTTAACTGGATTAAATCTGCTTGGTGTTCGGCAAGGTAAGCAGACACAAAATTTGCTCGCAATTGCTCAAGTTATAGGATTAATCGTTGTTTGTGCGATTGGTTTATTCGGAGTTTCATCTGGAGGAACATCAGCTTTAGCGCTCGAACAACCAACTAATACCACTTCAAGTAATATAGGTTTGATGATGGTGTTTGTGTTGCTCAGTTACGGTGGTTGGAATGAAGCAGCATATATTTCAGCAGAAGTTCACGATGGTAAGCGAAACATTGTCCGAGCCTTGGTTTGGAGTATTGGTATTATTACCACGCTGTATTTACTCGTCAACTTAGCATTGATTCGAGGGTTAGGATTAACCCAAATGGCTGCATCTCCAGCAGTCATCGCAGACTTGATGCGGTTAAACATGGGAGAAACAGGAGCCGCATTGACCAGCGTTTTGGTTGCGATCGCCACAGTTTGCTCTTTGAATGCGACTATTTTAACAGGAGCGCGGACAAATTATGCCCTAGGCCGTGATTTTTCAGTTTTTTCTTTTTTAGGGCGCGGTCGTGAACATACCCCAACAAATGCTTTGATAGTACAAGGAGCCATTGCACTTTTACTTGTAATGGTGGGAACTTTCGCTCGTCGAGGCTTTGAAACCATGGTGGATTATACGGCTCCAGCATTCTGGTTTTTCTTTCTATTGAGTGGTATCTCACTATTCGTGTTACGCAGACGCGAGCCAAATATTAATCGTTCATTCAAAGTTCCATTTTATCCTTTGACTCCCCTAGCATTTTGTGGAATTTGCTTGTATATGCTGCAAGCGAGTTTAGCCTACACCGGATGGGGTGGTTTACTAGGTGTCGCCGTGTTGCTACTAGGATTACCTTTACTCTGGTGGACACAAAAAGTTTCAAATTGACAAAAAACCTCAATTTTAGGACATTATTATGATTTTCCTCAAACGTACTATTGCATTATTCACCATTGGTGTTGGCTTAGTAAGCGCTGGATGTAGCCCAACTACCAACGCTACAACTCAAGGTGAATCTACTCAAGCTCAAGCACCCACAACTTCTACTCCAACAACTTCTACTCCAACACCGTCTGCACCTTTACGCTCTCCTGACGTGGTGTATGTACCTACCCCGAATGAAGTAGTTGATCGGATGTTAACAATGGCTAATGTTGGTAAAGACGATGTTCTTTACGATTTGGGTAGTGGAGACGGACGTATCCCCATTACAGCAGTGCAAAAACGCAATGCTCGTCGTGCTGTAGGTATCGAAATTAATCCGGAGCGAATTGAAGAAGCCAATACTAATGCTCAACAAGCCGGAGTCACTGATCGAGTTACCTTTCTTAACCAAGATTTATTTGAAAGTAATTTTAGCGATGCTACAGTAATGACATTGTATTTGTTACCTTCTTTAAATGTTAAACTCAGACCGCAGTTATTTAGCCAATTAAAACCTGGAACACGCATTGTTTCTCACGATTTTGATATGGGTGAGTGGAAACCTGAGCGTGTAGAGAAAGTTGAAGTCAATGGGCGCACCCATACGGTTTATTTATGGACAATCCCAGAAAATCCCCCCGCTAATTTAAAATAATAGGGTAATGGGTAATTGGTAATAAGTTGTTACGCATTTAATTTATATTTTTCTAGCGGGCAGGATGCCCGCACTACAAGACTTTAATGAAATTTGAATATACAAATTAAACGCTTTTTAGCTTAGACATCTCAGAAAAAGAATGTAGAGACGCAAGGGTTCGCGTCTCTACAAGGTTTCTGGATGACACATATTTAATTTCCGGAGATGCCTATTGTTCAACAGTTGATATTACTGGTGTGGGAGAATAAATTTCTTGTATGCGTTCAAATTCCAATTCAGTTAAATAATCTACAGTCCAGTTAGCTTGACGCTGAAGCATATGAAATGGATAGGTATTCGCAACCCCCACTACTTTCATATCTGCCGCTTTTGCTGCTTGAACACCGAAGAGTGTATCTTCAACCGCTAAACACTCGTTTGCTTGCAGATTTAATTCGGGATATTCTTGCTGGAGACGTTCCACTGCAAGTAAATAACCATCGGGTTCTGGTTTACTAGTAGTTACATCATCCCCTGCAATTATAATTTTAAAATATTCAGCTAACTCAGCGCGAGCCAGGACTAATTCAATTTCCTGACGAATTGCACCGCTAACTATAGCTAACTTTAAGTTACTCGAACGTATTTTAAATATGAAGTCATCTAAACCGGAATATAAAGGTAATTTTTCCAACGCTTCTATTTGCTCAACGTAATTTTGAGCTTTCTTTTGCAGTAACTTAGTTAAATAGCTTTGATCAACAATTCGTCCCCGACTTGCTAATAAATTTTGCAAACAAACGCGATCGCTGTGTCCCAAACATACCTTTTGATACTCACCTGGTTTGAGTACCAAGTTTTCTTCCAGCAAAATTTCTTCGATCAATTGTTGATGAATTGACTCGTCGTTGATGATAACGCCATTAAAATTAAATATAACTGCCTTAATCATGCTGGGGAAGGAAAACTAAGATTATTATCCAAGGTGTTGTCTGGGGAAGTCGGTACATACCGCTTAACATTGCTTTGAGTAGATGCATCTTCTACCGAAATCGGCTTAATACCGCTAGTTAACTGACTAGTAAACCATACATCTTCTGTTCGCACTGCTGCAAATCCCGCTGCACCCATAATCGCATCAGTACTACTATTAGCATATTCGTCGATATAAGGTTCTTCAAATATATTATTTAACCATTCTAACTGACGTAAAGTTTTTTGATTACCATCCAAAATCAAAACTTGTCCCCCCGGTACTAACAACCGAAAACATTCATGCAAAATTGCTTGAGTAGCGGTGCTTGGCGTTTCATGAAACAATAAAGAAGCTGTAACTAAATCAAATGTTGCATCCGCAAAAGAGGTATTTTCAGCATTCCCCTGTTGCCATTCAATGTTTAAACCAGCACTTTGCGACTTGTGGAAACTTCTGAGCAACATATAGGGTGACAAATCCAATCCAATCACTTCTGCATTCCCAAAAGCTTGCTTCAACATCAGAGTTGTCGAACCCGTACCACAACCTAAATCAAGAATACGTCGCGGTTTTACTTTTATGCCATCAATTAAAGCTTGACGAATCCAAGTTTCATTTGGTGGTAAAGCATATTGAGTAATCGCATCGTAACTTACCGCAGCCCCAGGATTCAAATATCCTCGCTCTATTCCGTGAAAATTCTGAGAACTGTAGTATTCAGGAATTATCACATCATCTCTTCGGAAGCGATCGCTATCTTTTTCCCAATCCACGCTTTCGGAATAACGTCGCAATTCTTCTTCATCAATCAACAAACGAACCACAGGGGATAAAAAACGCTCCCACAGCGTATCTTGTTTAACTGCCATCAATATAATGCCTTAATCAAGTATTTTCTTCATAAATTTTAATATATATTTGCTAATTCTATCTATGATTTTAATCTGTCACTATATTGACTTTCTCTTCAGATATACTACAATTGTATTACAAGGCTAGAAGTCGAAGTGGGGTTTACAGTTATGGCGATCGCCCGATTAAAATAATGTAGCTTTAAATTACTGCGATTAAAGCGAGTAGGATAGCTGCGTTACAGTAATTGTAGGGTTATAAATGATGTAAACTCAAAATCCAAAAGTTTATTTACGAACAATCTAAAATCTAAAATCCAAAGTTATATTATGCCTTATAAAGAGTTAGAAATATCAACAGAAACAGCAGTTCTATCGTGGGCAAATCACGAATTGAAAAGCGATGAAATAAAAATGGCGAAAAACGTGGCATCGCTACCTTTCGTATTTAAACACGTAGCTTTAATGCCCGATGTTCACTTAGGAAAAGGAGCTTTAGTAGGTTCAGTAATAGCGACAAAAGAAGCCATAATTCCGGCAGCTGTCGGGGTTGATATCGGATGTTTTGTTGGGGATACTTTAATACCTTTAGTTGACGGTAAATCTTATTCTTTAAGAGAATTAACCGCGATAAATGAAGAAATTATTGTTTATGCTTGTACTGCCACAGGTAAAATTGTTGCAGCAAAAGCTAATGCTAAGCTAACTAGAAAAAACGCTTCTTTGGTGAAAGTAATTTTAGATAACGGGGAAGAAATTATTTGCACTCCAGACCATCAATTTATGTTACGGGATGGAACTTATAAAGAAGCGCAAAATCTTCAACCAAAAACATCGTTGATGCCATTTTATTCTCAATTAGACCAAGATAATTATACTTTAATTTCTCAACCATATTCTGGCAGATGGCAGAAAGCACATTGGATAATTGCTAGGTCAGGATTGTTAGGAGAAATTCCGCGTTTTGAAGGACAAAAAACAATTATTCACCACCGTAACTTCAATGAATCTGATAACCAACCAGAAAACTTGGAGTTTATGGGCAATAAAGAACATTCTGCTTATCATCGCAGTTTAGCAGAGCGAAATCAATACTGGCAATCTCCGGAGTTTGAAGAAAAACGAAAAGCTGCACTTGCTAAAAAAGCTCAAACTTCAGAAGGATACGAATATTACGCCGAAAGAGGAACTCGTAATATCCTTAAATATATGGAGCAGCAACCAGAACATTTTAAACAAGCAGTTGCTGATAATGGCTTGCGTGGAAAGCAGTATTTAGTAAGCTATAACAAGAGTGAAAAAGGACGAGCAAAATCCAAAGAAATTGCTAACAGATATTATAGTTGCGATATCTGTGGTGCTGAAATTAAATCTCCTATTGGACTTCATAATCACCGTCGTAATCAACATCAATGTAATCATAAAGTTGTTGCTGTTGAACCTTTAAACTATAAAGAAGATGTTTATTGTTTAACGGTACCTCAATATCATAATTTTGCGTTGAAAGCAGGTGTATTTGTTCATAACTGTGGTATGGGTGCTATTAAAACTCCATTTAAAGGCGAACAATTAGAAGGAAAACTAAAGAAAATTCGCCTGGATATTGAAGCAGCAATTCCTACTGGTTTTGAGGAAAATAAAGATGTTGAAAAAGCCGTAACTAATTGGCAAAATTGGCACGATTTCAAAGAGTTGCATCGTGGAGTGCAAGATTTGTCAGGTAAAGCAATGAAACAATTAGGTTCCCTTGGTGGTGGAAATCATTTTATTGAAGTTTGTGTAGATACAGAAAATCAAGTATGGTTGATGCTGCATTCTGGTTCTCGTAATATTGGTAATAAGCTGGCGCAGTATCATATTAGTACAGCGAAGGATTTAGCTAAAATGGCAGGTAATAGTTTACCAGATCCGGATTTAGCGCATTTTATTGCCGGAACACCTGAATTTGCTGGTTATTGGCATGATTTGCAATGGGCTCAAGAATATGCACGTTATAACCGCGATGTGATGATGGCACGATTTAAGCGGATTATTGAAAAACATTTGGCTGGTGGAAAAGCTTTTAAACCATTATTAGAGGTGAATTGTCATCACAATTACTCCGAGAAAGAAGTGCATTTTGGTGAGGATGTGTACGTCACTCGTAAAGGTGCGGTACGAGCGCAAAAAGAAGATTACGGAATTATTCCCGGTTCCATGGGGGCAAAATCTTATATAGTTAAGGGAAAAGGTAACGTTGAAAGTTTTTGTAGTTGCTCTCATGGAGCAGGGCGTTTAATGTCAAGAAGTAAAGCAAAAAAAGCTTATACACTTGATGATTTGATTGAGCAAACTAAGGGTGTAGAATGTCGTAAAGATGAGGGGGTTTTAGATGAAATTCCCGGTGCTTATAAGCCGATAGAACAAGTTATGCAAAACCAATCGGATTTAGTAGAAATTGTCGCGACTTTGAAGCAGGTTCTTTGCGTCAAAGGATAACTTATGTAGAGACGTTGCAGTCCAACGTCTCCTTGTATTTTGAATTGTATCGAGAAATTAGTAATATCATGTCCCGATGATGAATTAAAATTTACTCCACCGTACAATCAGGGCTATTTCATTATAAGTGATTAAGTTTTTTAAGCTATATCGTCGCCCCCTCATGACGAAATAACTCGCAGGCAAGACTTACCTTTTTACCATGTAGATGCACCAACCCCATCTTACATAACTGTTCGGCTTGCACAGCCTCGCAATCTATAGGACTCGATTGCCTGACGATTTCCGTAAAGGATCGCAATAAATCGGGATAGGGTTGCAGATTCCACCATTGCTGTTCTAGATGGTCTGCATAGATACCTCTGGTATTCGCAGAATTTTCTAACAGTTGTTCCAGGGTTATAGTTTGCTGCTGAAGATAATAAAAAGCCAACTGCAAGCGATAGGGATGTCCTCCCAGAAGGGTAATTAATTGCTCGATTTGTTCTGCTGTCATATCCTCTCCCCAGCGATGTGCCAATTCCCACACTTGAGATGGGGTAAACTCAGGCAAATCAATTGCCAACCCTGTATTCAAGAGAGATTTATCGATCGAAGCGGGCATTTGGATTTCGGTGGAATGAACCGTCACCAGTCGGAGATTTTGCCAAGGATTGCTCTCTCCTACCCTTGCTTTAGCTCCCTCAGACCAAGTTCGCAAAAGTCGCAGAAATTCACGAGCAATGTCTGGGTAAGCAAAAAGTCGGTTGAATTCATCGATTGCAATCACCAGGGGACGATTCTTCCTGGGAGAGTCTGCGCGATTCAGGTTAGCTAAAATAACATCCTCGAAGTAATCAGTGATGTTCGATTTGCTACCCAAGCTGTTGTTGTCAAAAGATGCGATGCCTACGGCGGGCTGCGCCAACGCATCTGGTAAGTCTAGCTGCTTGCTGACTCTGGCGCAAAACCATTTTAGGAAGTGTTCTAGGTTCTGTAAAATCTCACCGTCGGCAAGTTGTAAATTAAGAGAAACAGTTTTATATCCCAAAGTTTTAGCGTAAGCCAGGATGCGGGTCATTAGGGAGGTTTTGCCCATTTGTTTGGGAGCGCGGATGTTGAGCATAGCACCGGGTTGCTGGATGGCTTCGTAACAAAGGGATTCGACGATAGGACGGTCAACGTAAAAGACTGAATCCAGGGGTATTTGCCCTCCCGGTAAGGTTAAAGCACGAAATTGCTGATTGTCTTGCGCTTGTTCCATTCTGTAGGTTTGAGGGGAATTGGTGCGAGAATTACAAACTGATTCGATGGGAAAGATGGTTTCATTCATGGACATTAAGCCAATCTCGGCAAAATTGTCTTTATCAGTCTTCAGGTAGAGATAATCGTCCTTTAACAACCTTAGATTAAAGGCATTGAAGCAGCATTCCAAGGTTCGCTTATCGACTCCTACTGAAGCATTAAAGACTTTGCTGAGGGTATTGGCAGTTAAATTTGTTTTCTCACTCAGGTCTTCGAGAGTATATCGCTTAAAGTTTTGCTGAATTTCTACCTCAGCTTTTGCCTGATTGAGTTTTTTGAAGCCTTGAGCAGTTAGAATCGCACCCCGTCGCCGTAGTTGATTTTTTGATTGTAATTGCATTTTCAACTGTAAATCCAAGTATAAAAATGTGCTTATTAATCTACTTAGTAGTATGGGTGGATACTGTTATTACTTATGCACTTTACAAGTTTATGCGGCATAGTTATAAATTTTACAAATACAATTCCAAAAAGTTTATTTTGAATAAGCCTACACTTGACAAATACAGGACAATTATATATTGTCAATACTTCTAAATACATAAATATATAATCTCTGAATTGAAGTTTTCTATGGGAAAGATAAACAGAATTATATTTATTAACTTGGGTTTTTTTCCAAAGTTAAGAATGACGTTAACTAATGGTTGCAAAGTTCTTAAATTTTCGGTAACTGAAACCAATATGAGGAATGGCTTTGGGAAATTGGTGGTGCTAAATCCTTAACTTTTTTCTTAAAGTTGCAAACTTTGGTGGTTTTGACGGTAGAAAATCCGCATGATTGAGTTGTAAGCAGGCTTAAGTAAACATACTTCAGTCAATCAACCAATGTTAAGCGTATTGACCTCAATTGGAAAGTACAAAGTACAAAGCAAGTTGAAAACTCAATTATTTAAGGAGAAAAACAATGGCTGAAATGCAAGTATTTGATAATGGCAGATTTGAAGGACAAGCTGGTACTTTTAACCAAGATTTACCAAATGTGGGAGAATTTTGGAACGACAGAATTACATCAGCTAAAGTAATATCTGGTAAATGGCAAATTTTTGAACATACCAACTATGAAGGTCGTAGTATAGTACTTGAACCAGGTGACTATCCTAATCTTGCAATATACCCTGGTGGTATCGATAACGATACTATCTCGTCAGTTAAAATTATCGGCTAACTCCTGAAGGGGTAAACTACACCACACACCACCCGGATTTCTCACAACATTTTCAAAGCCCTACAAAATATAGGTTTCTACATTTAGTACTGTACTAAAATTATCTGGACAAAATGTCCAAAACATAGTCTGCTAAAGATTATGGTGAGACCCATCTTAAGGCTTGTGAGAAATCCGGATGATGCGATCGCACCAAACACAATTAACCCGACTAATGCGGAAATCGAAAATTCCAACAGCAAAGTTAATGAATTTTTTGCTTCCCCTAAAAATTTCTCGACTACTTGCAACGCTGCAAAACTAGAAACTCCACCTGCAATACTTGCCGCAGTGCGATCGCAATCTCCTGTAGGTTGGGTGAAGGCTTTGCGTAACCCAACATATGATATTGGAAAAATGAAGATTCTTTAAATCACAAAAATATCTAAATTCAACGATTAAGAGAAGCTTCAAACAAGTTATAAAATGTTGGGTTACAACGCAAATCTAGATTTTTCATGTCGCTGCAAATATCTCTTGTGCGTTTCCACCCAACCTATAAGACTGGTTTCTCCAAAACGATAAATTTTTAAATAACATTAATTCATAAAAGATATTTTAAGCTATTTTTGTAGATTGGGTTGAAGTAAGGAAAGCCAAAATTCTTTATATTAATTTCAATCCCATAACCTTTGAATGGGATAAGCATCAAACTTGACATCTCGGCTAATCAAGATAAAAGAGTGATTCATAGCTTGAACAATTAACATTCTATCAAAGGGATCGCGATGATTTGATGGTAAAGTAAGTGCTGAGTATAATTCAATATCTTTATTGATAATAGGTAAGATTTGAATATTTATAGATTGCAATTCTTTAGATAAATCTTCAATAGGTCGATTTATTTGCAACTTGCCTATATTAATTTTAATAGCAATTTCCCATAGACTTACTATACTAAAATATAAGTTTTCTTTGGCATCAATAATATCCTTGGCTTTAATTGCTAGATTAGTATCACCTAGTAAATACCAAAGAAAAGCATGAGTATCCAAAAGATATTTCATATTACATATATTCTAACAAATCTTCTAATGGTTCATCAAAATCATCTGACATAATGATTTGACCTGCCCAACTACCATAAGCCCGATCGGTTTCCATCTTTTCCTGAGATTGTTTATTATCTGGATATTTTTCTCTTAAATATTCTGCATAATGTAATAGCTCCATTTTCAGAGATTCAGGCAGATTAATAACAACTTTCCACAAAGCTAGTTCAGTATTCATAAACTTTTATTTTAACCAGATATTACTGTTATTATTTATTTCCTAATTCTATCAGAATGTAGTGCGATCGCCGAAGACAGGGCTTTGCTCATCGCTATTTTTGTAGAGATAGTTTTAAAAGGAGTGCGATCGCTCCTGATGGTGATAAGCGTACTATTTTTTTGGTACAAGTGCGATAATATTGATTTAGTCAGTTGTTGGATCGGGAGCGACTATAACTACAACGTTCAACATAAACAAAACCTTTATTTAAGCAACAGCAAACTCAGTTAACTTACGAGATTCTGGATCGTGAAAAGCTAGAACAATATCCTCTTTAGGTACATTTTCCTTTAATAACTCAGTAGCAATTCCTTCCTCCGTCCAATCTTCCTCAATATAAATCTTCTCGTTTTTAATGCGAATATGAACTTGAATATTTCTGATTTTTTTCTTTCCTTCCCAACCCATAAACAGCCAAAAATATTGATCGTGTATCTCGTCAAAGACAATACAACTTTCTCGATCTAAATTGGCTGAACCAGAAACCCATTCATGATATTCTGTTAATATTTTTTTTATATCATTACGATATTTTTCTAATTTATCCATTGCAAAATTTCCTCCTGTTCCATATCAACAATAATTAAAAGTAATTTATTTATTTTAGTAATATCTTGAATTGAATCTCGTTTAAAGAAGTTTTCGTAAATACTATCCTTAATCGCTAGATAAATCTAATATTCTGGTTCCGTAAAATTGATTAAATTTCGATATAAAATATATTGTCCTAAAGCCATCTCAAAATCCCTCATTGGTGAGGGGCTTAAAAAGCTTTTAATTTCTACAACAATTTTGCGTCCATTTTGTTCAGCAGCAAAAGGTTTTTCTACTGCTAAATCAGCAAATAATTCAGCATCTTTGTATTTAATTTTATAAGGATCGGCTAAAATGCTCCAACCGTCTTTAATTAAAGCATTTTTAACTGCATTGTGGTAAACATCTCTTGCTGGCATTGTCCTCCTTGGAATTTACATAATCATTTTAAACCAAAATTTTTATGTTCGATCGCCCGATCTTGTAGAAACAGTCTTAAAAGTAATGCGTAAGCGTAGCCAGTCGTAGATATCGCGCCTGATGGTGATGAGCGTACTATTTTTTTCGTACAAGTGTGATCGCCTATCTTGAAAGTCAAGCGCGATCGCTTTTTTTGATTGAAGGAAGGCGATCGTTTTTTCTGATTGAAGTGCGATACGCTTCCAGCGTTAAGCGAAGCTTATCGCAATCTGCTGTAGCGACTGTCTTAGTTGTCAAGTGCGATCGCAATTCGTCCCTAGCATGATTCGTGAAGAGGATAAAATTGTGGAGTGCGATCGCAATCTCCAGTAGGTTGGGGAGTCACTGCGTTGCGAGGGTTTCCCTCGTTATAGCAAGTGACGTTGGAGGCTTTGCGTAGCAAGGCATGTAGAATATCCTTGATAATCAATATGCAATAAAGCCCGACGCACGGTGCTATAAGAAGGGAGTCTATTTTTTGGAGGGTTAAAAAGATTAATCAACTGTTCGTTGTAGCTTGAAATCCAATCACCAATTGCTAAAAATCCTTTATTCCCGGCTGCGATCGCTAAAGTAAATAGTGCCAGACATAGAGTCAGGTTATGCCGTTGTCCTGCTTTTCGATGAGGCTCTTTAAGCTCTGCAAAAGCTTCTATAATTGCTGGTTGGCTCATGGAGGTAGATGCACACGCTTGGATTCGCGCTAGATCATACCACATAGCTCCTACTTTTAGAATGAAATAGCCCTGATTGTACGGTGGAGTGATTTCTTTCTTAGCTACTGATAGAAAAAATTAAATCTACAGACAAAGAAAGACCACTATAAGTAAGCTAATATCAGAAAGAAAAATCCAAGTGTGTCAAAAATATAAAGACTCAAAAAATTAACATCAACGGAGTTGAATATGACACCTCAAGAATTTTTAGAAAATTTGGCTGTAGCTGAAACAGATTCACAAAGACTAGTAATTTTTGCGCGATACTTGGATACAACCGCGCTAGATAATGCTACTACTAAAAGGTGGAGAAGTCTTAGTTACAGTAACGAAATTGAAATGTCGCTCAACAATCTTGCTTTTCATCTAGAAGCACTTGCTGAAACAGCAATACATTAACAGAAATTAAAAATTTAGTAATCCCCCAATAATGGGGGTTATTTAAAATTTTTATTGTAAAATAGGTTGAAAAATATATGCGATAAAAAGTAATCGGAACCGAAAAGCTTGCTAATATCATGCAAAATAATTTTAAAACAGCTTACAAGCAGCAGTTACTAAATGACTTTAATTCAAGAACTAACTATGATAATGGCAGATTTTATATACCTATTGCGAATAAATTAGTTGAATTTGCCAATTTACAAAACGGACAAAAAATATTAGATATAGCAACGGGTACGGGAATTGTCGCATTAAATGCTGCCCAAAAAGTTGGTCATACAGGTAAAGTTATTGGTGTCGATATTTCTACAGGAATGTTAAGTAATGCTAGACAAAAATTAACTGAAACTAGTTTACACAATGTTGAATTTATTGAAGCCGATGCGGAATCTTTAAATTTTAAAGATAATAGTTTTGATGCTATATTGTGTTCCTTGGCTGTTTGTTATTTAACTGATATTCCCGCAGCGCTACGAAAATGGTATTGGTTTTTAAAAACAGATGGATTTGTAGCATTTAATGTTTGGTCAGAGAATGCTTTTCCACCTTCTGTATTATTTAGAGAAGTTGCAAATAGATATGGTGTCAAAGTTCCTAATCCTAACGAACCAATGGGAACGATTGAGAGATGTAATCAATTATTATATAACATAAATTTTAAAAATATAGAAATTGAAACCGAGCAGTTTGGTTGGTATTTTAAAGTAGATGCTAATATCGCTGAAAATATTTGGCAGATGAATGCAAACAATGTTTTCGGTTATCAAGTTTATCAGCTTCCAGAAGTTAAATTACAAGAATGTAAAGCAGAATATATTAAAGAAATGCAGGCTTTACCAACAACAGAAAAAGGTGTTTGGTGTGATGCACAAATATTTTTTATACGTGCAGGAAAGTAGTCGATTTATAAGTTAGTTGTTAGTTGATGGTTCATGGTTGATCACTAACCAATATCTCCTATCTCCTAACTCCTAACTCCTAACTCCTAACTCCTAACTCCTAACTCCTAACTCCTAACTCCTAACTCCTAACTCCTAACTCCTAACTCCTAACTCCTAACCAAAGCTTAATTCAATATCCAACAACGCGCTTTACATTTATGTTCTAAGGAAAAATATTCTACTTTCACGCTCGCAGTCAGTAAAGATCGAATTTGTTCTAATTGGGTAAATAATTTGTTATCAATAACTATCGCTTGTTTCTCAAATCGATGAAAATGACTTAAAGTAAATTCCAAATCTTTAAATAAATCTTCTAGATAAATTTCTTTAACATCTTGGATTTCTACATATATCCGCAAAAATTCATAGTGTATTTCTACTTCTTCAATAAAATTTCTCACTAATGCAAAATCTTGAGTATTTATATTTCCTTTGATTAAAATACCTATCACATTGTTAGCATCCATCGATAGTAGTTTTATCATCTATTTTCTCCAAAAATATAATTTCATTTAGGTAAATATGATGCTAGCCTGTACTGTTTTGTTCACAAGTTTGACAATAGGTCGTAATTTATGATGCAGTAAGTTCATCTCCAGTTGGATTCAAGCACACAGAGACATCTAAGCCAAAATAATAATTTTCTGACTTTCTCTTCTAATACTGATATGGGTTTTAAATTAATAACTTATGCACTTGTTTTAATGTTAGTACCCTGAATAATCCCTAAAAGTTGGATTTTGATCAAAAAAATTTGGACGCTTGTTTTAAATACTTATTCTAAAAACCCAACTTCTCAAAGCTACTTCTAACTGTGTGAACTATGATTAAGATGCGTTTTCCCTGTACAAATTAAATCAGACAAGATTTTTACTTAAATTTTTACTTCAATAATTATCTTACAAGCCTTTTTTCAGATTTATTCTCAAAGACTTGGATTAATTTACTTAAATTTTAGTTTAGATCAATATACTGAAAAAAGAAGATTTTGTAAATGTTAAATAATACAAATTATGATGAATACACACAGCAACTAGCTAGCTACTTTTGACATCAGTTAATATTATTGCAATAGTAATTATACTTAATTATGCTAAATAACAGTTTGTTGTCCGTAAAATCCTCATATTTAGTTGATAAAAATATAAATTTTGTATATTTGTAAGAAAGCTAAACCCTTTATTCAAACTAGACTCTGTAGTTTTATAAACTAAATCAATTTTTCCGGAAGGTTATCATGGCACTATGTTGTTAAAAGTACTGTGAAGCTGAAAATATTATGTCAGCAAGCATAAATCTCAAAAAGACAAGTCGTTTTATAGACACCGGGCTTTATATTGCTTTTGGTGCTACAGGTTTAGTATTTCTGGCACTAATTGCATCTGTCTTTTTTAAAAAAGTGCTTTTTTACAAAAATGTTGCGGTTAGTGAAGAAGAAGTTGCAAAAATTGCAGCGTTGAAAATCGAACCTCAACCAATTGGAGCATTGCGAATTGACGCTAAAGCGATAATACCTGATAATCGTTGGGTTGCTTACGAGATTCAATTGCTCGATCAGCAAGGACAACTGATTGCTTCTGCTCAAAAGCAAGCATGGCGCGAATCTGGCACTTGGTATGAAGATGGAGAGTCTGGTACTTGGAACGAAGATGATTTAGAAGCCGGTTTAGATGTCCGTGCTAAAAAAGGTGAACAGGTGACGATCGCAATTTCTGTACTAGGTTACGGTGATACATCGGGGCTTGAATTTACCGAACCCGTAAATTTTGAAGTAAAAGTTTCCAACGGGGTTATAGATACCCGTCATTTATTCCCCGGTTTATTCGGAACTTTCGCTTTAGCTGTAATGAGTGCGATCGCAATTCCTCGTAGTGGAAAAAAAGTGATTTCTAAAACCATCAACGATAGTGATCCCAGCGAACGTGCTACTCTCGGTGGTGCGTCGAAGTTGGTACGGGTGAAAATCAATATGGAATCTGACGAAACTAGTCCTCAAATAATGAAAGCTCGACTAGCGATCAAAAATTCTTACGGGGAACTTATATACAGCGAACATCTTGATTTAAATTTAACTTTTCATCGAGAAGACGGAAAACTTGAAAAGGTAACTGGGAAAGCAGAAAAATTATTTATACTAGAGCCACAGGAATCATACGGTTTTTACGTAGAAGTTATCCCAGATGCACCAGTCGATAAGACAACTCTCAGCGTTCTTGATGGTACTCGCACTCGTACAGCTGTAGAAGCGATACATATTAGTTCTTCAATAACCGATCGCTAATGGAATTTTAGATTTTAGATTTTGCGGAAAGGTTGGGGTGTAGATTCTCTTCCCCCAAAACTTTCCAAGACAGATTTTGGATTGTTAAAACAGGTAAAGCACAAAATATAAATAGGAACAAAAATCATGGTTGCAAAAATTTTTGCTGGAACAGCGGTTTTCATTGCAATATGGTCAATTACTGACGCTTACACCCAGAAATCAGCTTTCGTATTACGGTCCGAAAAACAAGCAAACTTTTCACCTCGTCGAGGAACTAGTTTATCAGGTAATTACGGTCGTGGTGGAACGTGGATATTTTACTCGAACGAACGCTCTTCCTACAGTGGTTTTCAAGGTGGAGGCCCAGGTAGTGGGAAGTAAGGGGGATAAGGGGATGGGGGGATGGGGGGACAAGGGGATGGGGAGAAAAGAGAAATTAACTGTCAACTGTCAACTTTATGGAAGCGAATAATTTTTCTGAATCATTTGAAATTACTGATAATAAGAGTATTTGTTTGAACTCTACTCAACGTAAATTATTATTAATTGCGGCGGCTGTTTCTTCTGGTTGCGGGCTTGCGGTAGAACTGCTTTTAGGAACTTTGGCTAGTTATTTGGTAGGAAATCAAGCTCTGGCTTTTGGTATTGCTATCGGTGGTTTCCTGGCAGCGATGGGTGCTGGTTCTTACTTGAGTCAGTTTATTGCACCGCATCTAAATGGTCGATCGCTGCAACGAAAATTGCTATTGGCTTTCGTTGGTGTAGAATTGGCGATCGCTCCTTTAACAGCTTTGTTACCTCTGGGATTATTCGCTTTATTCGTGGTGAATGGTTCGATTTGGTTGGGGTTATTTCTGGTAACTATTTTGCTGGGAATACTTGCGGGTTTGGAGGTGCCAATTTTAACTAGAGTGCTGGAAATGGAAGAAGGTGTTAGGGAAGCTTTAGCTGGTGTGTTAGCACTCGATTATGTAGGAGCGCTTTTTGGTTCCCTAGCTTTTCCGGTTATTCTGCTCCCGATGTGCGGAATGTTTCCCACAGCTTTTATTTTGGGTGCATTTCCGGCTTTGATGGTGTTTTTTATTGGACGCAGTTTTCCCCATTTACGACGTTGGGGTTATCTCGGTTTAGTTTTGGGTATACTGCTGTTGATTCTCGCACCCGCAACTATACCCATTAGCAACAATTTAGAAAATAACTTATATTCAGCACCGATAATTAAACGAGTACAATCTTCTTATCAAAGAATTGTCTTAACCCGCAAAGGTCAAGATGTCAGATTGTTTCTCAACGGCGATTTACAGCTATCAACCATAGACGAATATCGCTATCATGAAGGATTAGTACATCCGGCGATGAGTGCCACACCGCATAAGAAAAATGTTTTGGTATTGGGTGCTGGTGACGGAATGGCAATTCGAGAAGTACTCAAATGGAAAGAAGTGGAAAAGGTGGTATTAATTGAACTAGACCCAGAAGTAGTAAAATTAGCAAGCCGTCATCCCCAATTAAGAGTTGTCAACGGTAATTCCTTAGAAGATTCTCGCGTCCAAGTAATCAATGCCGATGCATTCTTGAGCGCACCAGCACTTACAGATAGCTTCGATGTAATTATTGCAGACTTCCCCGACCCAGATCAAGATATCATTGCCAAACTTTACTCGGAAGGTTTTTATCGACGTTTATTAGGAAGACTTACAGATACAGGAGTTTTTGTCACACAAGCATCAAGTTCCTTTTTTGCACCTAAAGTTATCGGTTGTATTGCTGCAACACTTTCAGAAGTAGGATTAAAAGTCAATCCCTACACTGTAGAAGTTCCCAGCTTTGGACCCTGGGGATTTGTTTTAGCATCGCGTTATCAATTAAACTTAGACCAACTACAACTTCCCGTAGAAACACGTTTTTTAACAGAACCGATATTACATCATTTATTTGAACTACCCAAAGATGTAGAGTTAGGAAACGTCGAAATAAACCGACTTTCTCATCCCGTAATTGTTAACTACCAATTGCGATCGCGATGGTTGAATTATTAATTAAATCAAATATGTAGCGGTGACGCTGTGGGAGCATACCCGATTTTTGAAACCGACCTACTTAGCGTCATTGAAAATATTGTAAAGTCAAGAAAAGCCCTAAGTATTACCCCATGACTACCGCACCCCTAAGCTGGCAAGAATTAGAAACACTCACCGACTATCAAATAGATACCGTCAATGGTCCCACTAACTCTAGAGCTAGGTTACGCTTATTTGGGCATCCCGAATCGGATGTGCGAGTAACGCTGTACCGTGATAACCATGCCTGGTGTCCTTACTGTCAAAAAATTTGGTTATGGTTAGAGGAAAAACAAATCCCCTACCGTATTGAAAAAGTGACAATGTTCTGCTATGGAGAGAAAGAAAGTTGGTACAAACGTAAAGTTCCATCAGGAATGCTTCCCGCAATCGAGTTAGATGGACGGATTATCAAGGAAAGTGACGATATTTTAATCGCTTTGGAAAAAGTTTATGGTTCATTGAATCAAGGAATGGAAGAGCGCACTGTGCTTCCTTTACGACAATTAGAACGACTTTTATTTAGAGCTTGGTGCGCTTGGCTGTGCTACCCAACGAGTTCCGCTCAACAAGAACAACGCAACCGAGAACAATTTATCGGAGTGGTAGCTAAGGTTGAGCAGGCTTTGGGTAGTACCCCAGGACCTTACTTTTTATCAGACTTCGGCATCGTCGATGTTATCTTTACACCCTATGTGGAACGGATGAATGCCAGCCTTTACTACTACAAAGGTTATTCCCTGCGTGAGGAAAATCGCCGCTTCAGTGCATGGTTTGACGCAATGGAAACCCGACCGACTTACCGTGGTACCCAGAGCGACTTTCACACCCATGTACATGATTTGCCACCCCAGATGGGCGGTTGTTGGGAAAATGGTCAACCTCAGATGCTGATTAATAAAGCGCGGGTGGATAATGGTCCTTGGTTCGGATTACCAGATGTTACTTATCCAGAACCGGAAAATTCCCGCATGGAAGCTCTGCAAAGAGTTATCGAACACCGCATCAATATTATCCGAGTCAACCCTGCCGACGATCAATTGTTTGATCAAGCTTTGCGTTGTGCTTTAACCCAGATGATGACAGGTGAAGATTGTGTACCTCCACAGGGTTCTGATGTTGCTTTACGATATTTGCGCGATCGCATTAATGTACCGCGAGATATGTCCATTTACGCAGCCAAGCGATTGCGGGAATCCCTAGAAAAAACCGCAGCCCTTGTAGGTGATGCACAGCCAGAACCCATCCCCACTAAGCATCGACGAGATCAAGATCCGTCGAACTTTGTCAGAAAATAGGATTCAGTCACTATCACTGAAGACAATGTACTAAAAAATTAACTAATAAGGATAAGGAGTCGAGTTAACACACTCTTCATGAAGAGAAAGTGAAAAACTCGGTTTTTTAATCTTGTTGAAAATGGTAGATTCCCGTGGAGAAGAGAAAAAGGGAATAAAAATTTTAATTCATAACTGTTAACTGATAACTGTTAACTGCTAACTGATAACTGATAACTGATAACTGTTCACTGATAACTGTTCATTATGATTACACTACTAATCTGGTTAGGAATTATTGCAATAGTCGCTGGTGGTGCTTATTTATTGGTGCTTCAACAACGAGGTGCATTACCTGGTAGTAAACCGAAAGAATTACCATCTTTAAGACGTAATATATTTAATTTACAAATTGGCGATATTGTGCAACATATGGGCATTGATTGGGTAGTAGAAGGAAAGCTTACCTATACAGTTGATGAATACACCTGGTTTGAATATATGTTGCAGGATGATAATCAAATTCGCTGGTTGAGTGTAGATGAAGATGACACTGTGGAAGTTGCTTTACTTGAATCTACTAATCAGTTAGATGTCAGCCAAACACCACCACCACGACAGTTAAATTTTGCTTCGGATAACTATAAATGCGTTGACTCAGGTATAGCAACTATGAATCATGTTGGTACCGTGCAAAGACGTACCGCTCAAACTTGCGAATACTTTGACTACCAAGCTTCCGGGGATAAAGTGCTTTCGGTTGAAATTTGGCATGGAGAAACAGAAGTTACTGTAGGGTATCGGATAAATCCTCGCTCTTTGACTATTTTACCGGGGGATGGAAATCGAGTTTATGGGATTTGAATAAAAACTAAAAAATTACAATCTAATTTGAGGAATATACATATTTAACGTTGTATAAAAAACTGTTTGCAGTTAAAGTTTAAAGTCTACAACGTTTAAATAGTGTGAGTAATTTTATGAAAAAGCCCATCTTCACAACTGCATTGTTAGTTATTTCTTTATTAACAATTGGTTGTAATCAAACTGAAACAGCTAATACTGAGAGTAATAATCAAGTTAAAACTAACAATTCGGAAGTAGCTTCAGGAAATAAAGAACCCATCGATAATTCCTCTTCAAATAGTAATAATCAAGATTCTACTATCACCGAAAAAGCTCCCGTTGATACTGGTAACAGAACTGCAAAAACACCAATCAAGAATACTAACAAAACTCCAAAAGCAGGAGAAGGACAGCCAAAAGTTGGTACTATAAAAGAAATCGTTCAAGGTGATTTAAAGTGTTATGTAACTTTAACAGATGAACAAGGTCAAGAGCAAAATATTGGTGCTAGTTTTGAAATTTGCGCTCAAGACAAACAATTTTTAAATCAAAAAGTTAATCTGAGTTATGAGATATTAAGCTTCAATGACTGTGAAAGTAATGAACCTTGTGGAAAGAGCAAAAAAGAATCTGCAATTGTCAGAATGGATGTTATTGGTAGTTCCAAAAATTCGCAAAAATCTTCTGGTGACGCTTTAACTCTGAGCAACGGAGAATGGACTATCAAACTTAGTAACTACGATTCTTGGAATGGTACTAATGGTACAGGAAACGTCAATTATTATGGATGTGATTCTAAAAATAACTGTATTAAACTCACAGGTGGTAAAGTTTTTTGTCGGGATGGTAAATGTGTAACTGGTTGGCAAAATGGAGAATATGGTTACGCTATAGAAAGTGCCATTACTGAAGATGATAATAACAACCAAGCATCAACTTTAATAGTTCGTCAAGGTGATAAAGTTATTTTGAGAGCAGAAGGATTGAAGCGGGTTTAATGACAGTTGACAGTTGACAGTTCTCTTTTCATAATTCCTCTACTTCTTCCACTGACAAACTTAATGCTTGTGCAATCTGTTCGACGCTCAATCCCATTTCTCGCAATTGCGGTATAGCATTTAATCTTGCTTGTCGCTCGGAATCAGCACGTTCTTTTTGTGCTTCTTCTGGTAATAAAACCAAATTACCATCTGAGTCGTAAAACCTCAGCCAAAAAGCATTATCATCTTCCACCATGCCATTCCAAGTTCCCACCCACAATTCTAAGCTTTGACACCATAACCATCCCTGTGGGTTGGGTTCAATTGGTTGATAGCCATTATCGCTATCTAGGTGCCATCCTTGTAACGATTTAACTTTAAATGGATGAAAAACGAAATAATCTTTAGTTTTAAATACCCGTTCATAAAGTTGTTTTTTCTCACCCAAATCCTGGCTTTCAGTTGAGTCGGAAAGTAGCTCAACAATCATATCCGGATAACGTCCATTTTCTTCCCAAACCACCCAACCCAAACGTGTCGGATCTGATGGTACATCTAATGCAACAAAAAAATCTGGTCCTTTAAAATCTCTGTTTCTTGCTTGTTTACTACTGTAATAAACAAACATATTACCACCGATGAAAAAGTTGGTACGTTCTACCCAATAGTGTTTGAGTGAACGAATTAATAAATTCATCGCGACGCGGTGACGATTACTTTCCAAGGGTTCTCCGTCATCAAAAATTAAATCCGTAGGTGGCATTGGAGGTTGCCAATCCAACGATTCCTCTGTTGGGTTAGAGTATACTTCGGCGGTTTCTACTGACATTAACCCTACTCTTGTTTACCGGACTTTATAATTAATTTTATCATATAAGAATTATGGGTTGTGCGGGTATTGCTAACAAAATTGGACGTTACTTTGAATGCTTCTATTTTGGGAAATAGCACTTGCTGCAAATGTAGAGAATATAGCTATATTTAACTCCTGTGACGGTTTAGGGTTAGCACAAGAATTAGCAGATTTACATATTCCTCAAATGATAGTTATAAAAGAACCTGTACCAGATAAACTGGCACAGGAATTTTTAAAATATTTTCTTACTCCCTTCCCGGCAGAAGATTACCGATTAAAAAAACCGCAGAGGCGCAGAGTACACAGAGGAAAGAAGTAAAGAGAAATAGGTAATTTTCCAGCGGGATAGGAGTAATCATATATTTAATTACGAGCAAAGACTACCAGACCAGTCTTGATGTCCTCGATTTGGTTGACACTTGTATTGTTCGCCTACCCAGATAATTTCCCATTTATTTTGATTACGTTTCAATTCGATGCGATTTCTGATTCCAGCCACTGAATCATCAGCTAAGCCTATTATGGTATATACGATTACAGCGGTTTCTGTTGTCGGATACGCAACTGAAATGTCCTCAGACTTCCTTCCTTCTTCTTCAAGTGAATTGCTAAATAATTGTACGGCTACCGATTTTGGGTTAGAAATTTTAATTCGATTAGAAGAGATAAATTCTTGTACGTCAATTACTCGAAAATTAAAACGTAAATTGCTCTCTTGCAATGCTGCGTTTAGCTTAGCCCAAGTTTTTTCCCCTACAATACCGTCGTTAATTAGTTGTTGGGATTTTTGAAAATTGATCACAGCTTCCTTAGTTTTTGGTCCAAAAATACCATCAACAATACCTGAATAAAAATTAATCTTTTTCAAACTTTCTTGCAGCTTAGTCACTTCCGCACCCCTTGAACCTTCTTTTAGCACAACAGAAGTAGTATTCATAGTTAGTATTTCCTATTTGATGTAAGTACATATTTAATATCACTTTTGAATTTACCTATTCCAGGCGTGTAAGTATAAAAATTTCAGATTTTCTGCAATGCTAGCTTGATATGCCCTATAAAGTGCGATCGCTAATTAGGGCTTTAAAAAAACAATAAGCGAAACTTTGTGTATGGGGAGTTGTTCGCTTATTTGAAGCACCTAATCGAGATGGCGATCGCATTTAAATCGAAGATTTCTATGGTGAGGTAATCGGTTACGGGCTTAGAGGATGGGGAGATGATTTTTTAACCTTAAACACAAAGCGAACTAGAATACATTACAAATCCATGAAGAAGTAATAACATATCATGTGACAAGCAGCGTAACCGGGGGAAGTCTTAAATGCTTTGGATTCAAGTCATTATATGTATAGCGCTGGTGATAGTAGTCAGTTCAAAACTTTCGCAAAGCGCCGATATGGTGGCTGAGAAGAGTGGTTTGGGACGAAATTGGGTAGGTGCGATTTTACTTGCTGGAAGTACTTCTTTGCCGGAGTTGGCTACTGGAATAAGTGCGATTAATTATCTCGATGCTCCAGATTTAGCCGCAGGAGGTATATTCGGTAGCTGTTTATTTAATTTAACGATTTTAGCAATATTAGACATTATTACCGGAGGAGGTCCACTTTTCCAACAAGCACAGATTAGTCATGGGTTAGCGGCTGGTTTGGGTTGTGTAATGCTAGGTTTTGCTGCGACGGGAATATTTTTAGCAGATAAAAACTTATATCCGATGGTGGGTTGGTTCGGTATTCCCAGTATTGTGTTAATTGTACTTTACCTGATTAGCGCTCGTTTGATTGCCAAGTTTGAGATGAGACGACGCAATCAAGTACTAGAACAAGAAGTTGAAATTTATCAATACGAACACGTTAAACCGCAAACAGCCTATTTAATATTTGCTTTATCCTCCCTTGCCATAGTAATACTTGGAGTATGGTTAGCTTGGTTGGGAGATCAAGTAGTACAAGCCACGGGATTGGAAGCAAGTTTTGTTGGTTCGTTGTTACTCGCAATTACCACATCATTGCCCGAAGTTGCTGCTGGAATTGCTGCGGTACGATTGAATGCTGTAGATTTAGCAATTTCTAACGTTTTTGGTTCCAATATTTTTAATATGGCAATTTTGGCAGTTTACGATATTGCCTACACTAAAGGTGATTTATGGACAAAAATTAGTAGTTTGCATATTTTCACTGCCATTATTACGATGATGATGACTTCTTTGGCGATTGTAGGTTTGATTTACCGCGCAACACGCCCTTCTAGATTGTATTTTACTTATGATGTTTTAGGCATAATTGTTTTATATATTGGCGGAATGTATATCCTTTATTTGGGCTAGTTTAATTAAGTAGATCATGCCATAAGTAAATGGACAAACAGGAGAAGGTACATTTGCTTCTAAGTAATAAGTAAGAAGTTTTAATTCATTAGACATCTCCGGAAATTAAATATGCGTCATCCAGAAACCTTGTAGAGACGCGATACTATGAGCGTCTCTACATTTTTTTTCGGAGATGTCTATTACTTATTACTCATTACTGTTTATTGCCCCGAACCCTATTCCCTACTTTCTATTCCCATAGTTTCAATCGTAAGTACCTGGGGTGGTGTAGCATCTGGAGGATAGAGTAAGTCAACTTCTACTAGTCTTTTACTACCTGGTTTCATATTCATCATTACCAAAGCTTCGCCTTTCTCACCTCGATTTTGTACCAAATGCAGGTAAGTAGTGCGAGGTATTCCGTTATCATCTGTATAACGAACTCTGACGGTACCGCGAAAGAAAACTCTTTTATCTGGATTTTCAAAGAAGCGTAACCCATCTTTAGTTAATTTATCTTCTTTAATAGGTGTTTGCAATGATACTTTCACAGTTTGCGGAGCCTGAGATTTATTTGATAAAGGTAACTGCAAACTATACAAAATCCCATAATTCCCGTGAGCGTAATATGCAGTATCAGGATAACGTACCAACATGGGCGCACTTTGAATTTGATTAGTTCCCAAAGTTCCGCGATGCAAGGTAGCAATACCATAGGAAAAAGCTTCACCAGATTGAGGAATTGTTAGATAAGTCTTTTTAGGGCGATCGACAACTAAAGAATTCCATTCAGAACCTTTTGCAACTCCTGAGACTCTACCGTAAATTATCGGTTTTTCAGTATCTTCTGGTGGAGTCGGCGTTTTATCTCTAGGTCCAGCTAAATTACCACTATCAAGTAAATTTTGCCATTCTTTTATGTATGGCGCACGTTCGATTCCCGACACATCGGTGGGTGCAAACATTGCTAAAGAGGCAGCATATATTTTACCACTACTCCGCAACCGCATCAAAGCAGAACGTCCATTAATTGGTGGTTCTAATTCTTTAACAGGAATCGGTGTATTCAACAACATTCGACTTTCCCCCGGTGGAATTATCAATTGAGCGGGTAATATCGATTGACGTTGTTTCCTCAGAATATCACTCATCACTCGACTTCCGGGACCTGCAAAAACTTCACCAAAATAATTGGTTATTTGAGATGGTAAATCAATAAATGGTGCATCCGGTTGACTTAAATAACTTGCTGCGTGTAATACATCTACCGTTACAGTTTGTGCAGTGGGGTTATGGAGAATTATCCCCAAGTATAGCGTCCTTAAATCATCTGGTTGAGATGCTTTCGCCACATGATGGGCAAATATATCAAATCGTCCTTTAAAAGCAAAGTTCAGATGAGCTGATGGTACTTTTTTTCCTCGTGCTGGAAAAGTTGAAAGCAGAATTCCTTCTTCGAGAACTAATTCCGGGCTGTTGCTATTGAAAACCGGAATATTATCAAGTTTACCCGGTAAAGAACGTACTTGTTGTGCTTGTACTACTTCTACAGGTGCAGGTGTAGATGGAATTGTTTGAGCAATGGGAAAATTTAGTAAGAAAGAGAACATATATCCTTAGTTTTTTGTTTCATTAAAGACGCTCCTATATCGATGAAAGTGCCAGCCTGTAAATCATTAGTTAGATGTTGACAATCAATTCCGAATAGTTTTTTAAGTCATAATCACAACTCGTAATTAGCTGTTGCAGCAGATTGTCTAAAACTGAATAATATAATAATTTTTGATCAAATCACTTCAATCATCTTTGATATCATCTGCCTTACTCTTGATTTATTTAATATTCCAAACCAATAGTTGTATTCATTACAATTTCTACAAAATCTAGATTTTTTAGGTTAATACAATATATACGTACTATATTAATTGCGATCTGTTTATTGAAAACCTCCGCAACAAAGCCGAAATGTTGAGCAATATTTATATCTCAGAAGACCCGAAAAAAGCAGAGCAAAGCATAAATTGAGTTGTGATTCTGACTAATGTTTTTGAAATGAATGGTGTATGAGCAGAGGATTTTTGAGCAATAGGGAATAGCATAAAGTTGAAATTAGACGTTTTTTTAAATTATCCTTAAACTAATAACTTGTTAATCTATAAGTAGCATATTCACTTTCCTTCCTAAAAACGACCATGCATCCTACAATGTAAAGCAATTTTAAGGAGTAAATCATCAGAAAAATTTGATTTGTAGTAGATAAGCCAAAATTTGTGAGTAAGTTAATAGCAATCTTTGCGTCATAAAATTTATTATTTAGAATAGGAACACCCTCCATTGAGAAATTTATCAGGAGTAGTTTAATGGTAGTAATTGCAGTAATTGATTATGACATGGGGAATTTGCACTCAGTTTGTAAAGCTTTAGAAAAAGCTGGTGTAACTCCGAAAGTTACAAGTTCTCCAAAAGAGTTGGAAAAAGCTATGGCAATTGTATTACCTGGAGTTGGTGCATTCGACCCTGCAATGCAAAATTTGCGATCGCGAGGTTTGGTTGAACCAATCAAAAATATGATTGCAGATGGTAAACCTTTCTTAGGAATATGTCTGGGAATGCAAATTCTTTTTGAATCATCGGAGGAAGGTAGTGAAAAAGGGTTAGGAATTATCAAAGGAAAAGTCAAGCGTTTTCGTAAATCGTCTGAGATCAGAATTCCTCATATGGGTTGGAATCAGTTAGAAATAACTCAGCCAATGTCACTTTTATGGGAGCATTTACCCCCGAATCCTTGGGTATATTTTGTTCACTCTTTCTATGTTGAACCTGTAGAACAAAAAATTAATGCTGCAACTGTTACTCACGGAAGTCAAACTGTAACTGCCGCCATCGCTTACGATAATTTAACCGCAGTCCAGTTTCACCCCGAAAAATCTTCTAATGTCGGATTACAAATCCTTTCTAATTTTGTTTCTCAGGTGCGCGAAAAAATTGCTGTTTAATACCTAAATTGACAAACCATATACAAGCAATTTTAATTTGATGTTGTAATCGAATTCGTGTTTTCTGCTATAAAATAATGGCAGACAAGGATACTTATGTCGCTTGCTTCAAGAACGACGCGAAAATCATTTTGATAAGAATCTACGGGAATCGTCAATTAAAAACATTACCAGGGAAGCAAACCAGACCCACAAGCGCACGGGTAAGGGAAGCAATATTTAATATTTGGCAAGGAAAAATTGCTGGTTGTCGCTGGTTAGATTTATGCACCGGAACAGGTTCCATGGGTGCGGAAGCTTTGTGTCGAGGAGCTAGCTTTGTAGTTGGTATTGAAAAATCTAGAACCGCTTGCAATATTATCAAGCAAAATTGGCAATCTGTTGCAGGTTCCGAACAAGAATGGAAACTTTTGCAAGGAGATATATTACAGCAGTTGTCCAAACTCAGCGAACAGCAGTTTGACAGAATTTATTTTGACCCACCTTATGCAAGCGAGTTATACGAACCAGTTTTACAATTTATTACAATCAATAGACTTTTGGACATCAATGGGGAAATAGCGGTAGAGCATAATCCCAAATTATGGGCATCATCACAAATTCCAGAGTTGGAAATCTGCCGTCAAAAAGTTTATGGAAACACAACTGTAAGTTTTTACAGTTATCAGTGAACAGTTATCAGCAACTACTCCTATCCCGCTGGAAAATTACCTATTTCTCTTTACTTCTTTCCTCTGTGTACTCTGCGCCTCTGCGGTTTTTTTAATCGGTAATCTTCTGCCGGGAAGGGAGTAGTACTTCACCACATAAGTACCTATGCCTTCATTAATTAGACATTTCTTTTAGGCAGGGAATAGGGAATAGGCAAAAGGGAACAGTAATATAACTGAGTAGTAATTATATAAATAATTTTGCTTAAGTACTTAAGTTTTGAGGAGTCGAGGTAGTGCGTTGGCGTAGCCTGCCCGAAGGGGCATACCGGAAAGCTCGCTAGCTACCGCGAGGGAGCGAGACGCTCCCACTACCAGTGCTTTACCCCTCATAACTTATGTGGTGGAATAGTAGTAGAGACTTAGCAATGCTACGTCTCCAGTAATGTGGAATCACCACGTCAAATTGAGGCTAACTCTTACAATCCAAGCTGATTACCGCGTTTGTACTGTTCGTAGGCTTTATAAAACAAACCGGCTAAAGTAACGAAAACTAAACCTAAGACCATTCCATCAAGTAAGGGTTCAACCATTAAATTCTCCCCAAAAGCGATCGCTTTTATATTTGTTTACTGTCTCTCATCTTATCAAATAAGGTGGGGAACAGCCCTCCTAGAAAGAACTAGAGCCACATTTTGATTGAAAAAATGCCGATTGGTGCTTGCGGAGATAGTCAAGAACTTTTAAGCTATGTGTATGAAATGAAATATTTTTGTAGAAACTGACCTTGACAGCAAACCTTTTGGATAACCAGATTACCAAACCGGACACTCTAATAGGGCGAATCGCGTTCTTGACTTTAGCGGTTCTGCTAACAATCATCGTTGGCATTTTTGCTGTAAATATAGTAAGGTCTGCTGACCCCTACATACAAAATGTACTATCTTTAGAAGGAAACCCCGTCCAAGGTCACGCAATTTTTCAGATTAACTGCGCTGGATGTCATGGCTTAGAAGCAACGGGAAGTGTAGGTCCTTCGCTAAAAGCAGTATCCAAACACAAATCTCGTTATGGACTGATTCACCAAGTTATTAGTGGAGAAACCCCACCAATGCCCAAATTTCAGCCTAGTGCTAAGGAAATGGCGGATTTATTAAGCTATTTAGAAACACTTTAAAAATTGGGAATGGGGCAAAGAATTTTAGATTTTAGATTTTAGATTCTTCCGATAAACAAATGTAGGCTCTATTCCCTATTCCCTGTTCCCTATTCCCTTTTCCCTATTCCCTTTTCCCTTTTCCCTATTCCCTTTTCCCTATTCCCTATTCCCTTTTCCCTGATAACTGATGATTGAAGTTGATTATCGTTTTCCACCGGGTGTAGATGCCGAAAAACAAGCTAAAGTAATTGCGGTTGGACAAACTGCTGGTACTTGGGATGCTCGTTTTGCTCATCGCGAAGCAGCCTTACGCGAACATCTCGGAGAAGTAATTAAAGTAGAAACACAAACTAATACGGGCTATAGTATCGCTACTGTTCGATTTCCAGAGTCAAATGTAGAAAATGATATTTCTAGCCTGCTAACGATGATATTTGGCAAATATTCCATGGCTGGTGCAGCGAAAGTTGTAGCAGTGCGTTTAGATCAAAGTTATGGTTTATCTCCAAAGTTAGGCATTTCTGGAATTAGGGAAAAATTAGGAGTATTTAACCGTCCTCTAGTCATGGCAATATTCAAACCTGCTTTAGGACTTTCAGCACAAGACCATGCTGGTATTTTAAAGGAAGTCGCCTATGCTGGTCTAGATATTATTAAAGATGATGAGATTCTTGGTGATTTAGATACAGCCCCGACTTTACAACGTCTCAAAGCTTGTCGCCAAATAATTGATCAGGTCAAGCAAGAAACTGGACGCAGTGTATTATATGCCGTCAATGTCACCGGAAATGCAGATAAATTAATTGAAAAAGCGCGGTTATTAGTGCGAGAAGGTGCTAATGCATTGTTACTTAACGTACTTCCTTACGGATTTTCGGTACTGCAAGCTTTAGCCGCCGATGCGGATATAAATGTACCTATTTTTACTCATCCAGCCCTGGCAGGTGCTTTGTGCGCCGCTCCAGACCATGGTATGGCGTATTCGGTGATACTAGGAACTTTCATGGCTCATGGGGGTGCTGACGCGGTGTTATATCCAGCACATTATGGTAGTTTACCTTTTGATGCAGTAGAAGAAGCGAAGATTAAAGATAGTTTGCGCGATCGCAATGTTTTTCCAGTACCTTCTGCGGGTATTCATCCGGGTATTGTACCAAAAGCAATCGCTGATTATGGTAATGATGTAATTTTAAATGCCGGTACGGGAATTATGGATCATCCTTCGGGTGCAGCATCCGGAGTCAAAGCGTTTTTTGAAGCTTTGCAAAGAGTAGAAAAGGGAGAGTCTTTTGAATGGGAAACTTTACCCGATGGAGCTTTGAAGCAAGCTGTGGAAAAGTGGGGGAAGAAGTGAATATAATTCGTAATTCGTAATTCGTAATTCGTAATTCGTGATGGGGAGAAGAGTTAGGAGTTATGAACTTTAACCTCTAACCTCTAACCTTTAACCTCTAACCTTTAACCTGATGCTTGATTGCGATCGCAATTAATGCCCATAGTGTTACACCAACGTAAGCTATATCTCGACGTTGAAAAAGTGCGAAGATAGCGATAACTGTGGCAATAATCATCATGATTACAGTCCATATTTGAGGAGATATTCCGAAACCGTTCCAATTATTGATATATAAAGCACTTGCAATGTTGACGATGGTAGCAACGCTTATCCAACCAAGATAAATGCTTATGGGATAGTGAATAAACCATTTTTCACCACGTGATAGGGGTGTATTTCCAATATCTAAACGGAGATACATGACAATTAAGGGTAGCAAAATCAACAGCATCGCGACTACCGAAAGTACGAACAGCCGTGATAAAAATAAATAAACCCAAATGCTTTGAGCAACCGATGCGATTGCTAAGAGATATCCGGTTTTGCGTAAATTGGGATTTTCTCGCTGGGAAGGTAAAATTTGATAAATTGCAAAAGCAAATAATCCTAGATAAATTAGCCCCCAAATCGCAAAAGCATAGCTAGCGGGAATTATTAAAACGTTTTTGAATAAAGTATTGGAGATTTCACCAATAGTAAGTCCGTTAACAGGAAAAATATTCGATAAGACGTTGACGATAAAAGCAATAATCACAGCAGCAAAGTTGATAAGCTGCCGTCGGATATCTCCAGAGTTACTATTAGACTGCTGCATATTTTTTCTGTTTTAACGTGAGTTCGATGCTGAGTGCTTAAATGATAAGCAAGCTGTAAAACCTCAATTTTTCCTGGGATTAGAAGTCGGGTTTTATCAGATTTTCTGTTACTACAGACACTTATCCTATAAAACCCGACTTCTGTAATATTTGTCGAATTGACATTGTTTTATTTTTTTTCGTTTGACAGCCCATATCATTTTAAGACAAACGCTCCCAAATTACTAAAGTTTTTCTTATTAAACCCTGTTTCAGTATAATTAAAATTAATGTGTTAGTTTATATATGACTAAATATTACTTTTATTTGGTATTATTTGTATCAGTAATATTAATTGCTAAAGAGTTAAAATCACGGAAGCTGAGAAGACAAGTTGAAACAAATAAAGGATATGGCTGATAGTAATTTGTCATTTCTGATTCAACTTCTAATGTAGCTAGAGTTATAGGGTCGCATACACAAAGCTAAGAGAAAAAAATCTTCATCTCAATTATTGATGAAGCAGCTGTTTACATCTGATAAATTTCAGTTCCGACAAAGAAAAGGTAGATGTTTCCCCGTATCCAGTCTAGGGGTTTCGTCTTTGCGATAATCCGGCAAGATTACCGTAATATACAGCTTACCATAATTTAGTTCATTCGGAGAAAACTAAGGATAATTATCTATCCTTGTACAGTCTTGGAATAAATTCTTCCTTCCAAGGCATAAGTATTTTAAAAATGGTAAAATTTGATGAAGCTTAATTAACGGCTCATGATCAAGTCAGTTGCAAAAATACCTTTAATTGAATTTCTTTCTCAACCTAATATTGAGGCTTCCCCTGCATGGGAATTAATTAATGGGGAAGCGCGGCAAAAACCAATGCCAACTCTTTTTCATTCGCGGTTGCAACGCAATCTTGTAAATTACATCAATAATAATACCGAGCAGTATGAAGCCATACAAGAACTTCGGTGTATTGTAGCTCCATTATCTCCAGTACCAGATATCTCTGTAATTGCTTGTCAAAGAATTTCTGATGAAGATGGAGCCTTTGAAGGAACACCGGACTGGTTAATTGAAATTCGTTCTCCGGGGCAAAGTACAATAGATTTGCAGAATAAAATTCTCCACTGTTTGAGCAATGGAACCCAACTGGCTTGGTTAATAGATATAACTCGTCAACAGATTTGGGTTTGGGTTGGAGATGAGCTACCCCTTGTTTTATCAGCAGAGGATACTTTACCGACTTTGGGTAACTTGCCACTTACGGTTAATGCGGTTATGGCTATGACTCGTAAATAAAGCTAAAAATCATTTTTATACTACACAAACAAAACCCCCTGCGCGGGTTCTAAATTAACTAGTCCACGCAGGTGGACTTTGTTTTTGTAGTAGCGGTTTAAACCGCCGGATATTTTTAAAACACCCTCTTAGTTAGTAGCTAGAAAGTTGGGTTTTGTCGGGTAGCATCTGAAGGATAAAAAACCGCAGAGACGCAAAGGACGCAGAGAAAAATACTTAGTTTATATAAAAAATATCAACTAACTAAACTGTCGGGCATAAAATCTGGCATACCGACGCTCAAAAGCTAACAATTCCTCATGAGTTCCTGATTCTACAACTTCCCCTTGTTCCATAACTAAAATTCTGTGGCATTTCCTTACAGTACTCAAACGGTGAGCGATGATAAATACGGTACGATTTACCATCAATCTTTCCAATGCTTCTTGTACCAAAGCTTCCGATTCCGAATCTAATGCAGATGTTGCTTCATCTAAAATTAAAATTCGGGGGTTGAGTAAAACAGCACGAGCGATCGCGATTCTTTGTCGCTGTCCACCGGATAAACTCGCACCACGTTCACCGACTACGGTATAATAACCATCGGACATTTGACTGATAAAATCATCCGCGTTGGCGATTTTGGCTGCTTCCTTAACGGCTTCTATATCAAATTCGGTTTGTCCGAAAGCGATGTTTTGGGCAATTGTACCGGAAAACATCACGGTTTCTTGAGGTACTATACCAATTTGTCGCCGTAAACTATGTAAAGTCACATCTTTGATATCAATTCCATCGATTAATATCTGACCTTTTTGGATATCATAAAAACGGGGTAGAAGATTGACAAAAGTAGTTTTACCTGCACCGGAAGCACCGACAAGGGCGATTGCTTCCCCCGACATTGCTAATAAACTGATATCTTTAATTACGGGTTTATCTGGTTGATAAGCAAAGGTGACGTTACGATATTCCACTTTACCCGTGACTCTAGGAAGAGAAATCGCGTCTGGTTTTTCCACTACTTTTGGTTTGATTGCTAATAATTCAAAAACTCTGTCAACAGATGCTTCGCCTTCTTTAAATAAATTATAGTTATTAGTAGTGTGACCTACAGGGTCAATTAATAAAGCTGCTGCGGAAAGATAACTAAAAAAGGTTCCCACTGTGAGATTTTTGCTCGAAATTTGCCAAGCAGCAAAGAAAAGTAATAATAAAAAGCTTAATGCTTGTAAAAATCCAATAATCGGAATTTGAATCGCTTTTAATCGTTCTGTATAGTATTTCGCTTTAAAAGTGCCTTCTGCTTCCTTACTAAACCGGGTAATTTCGTAGGACTCTGCCGCAAATGCTTGAATAATTCTGATTCCACTAAAAACTTCTGTTAAGATAGCTGATAAATCCGATACATGATTTTGGCTGCGACGAGATAATTTTTGTAAGCGATTCCCAAACCAAGCAATCAACACACCCATTAAAGGAGCGATAATTAATGTTGCTAGGGTTAATTGCCAACTAAGGTAAATCATGTATATGGGAATTGCAATTAACTGTAGAGTAGAAGGGATAAAATCATGAAACATTTTGTGGACAACTTCCCCAACTCTGTCAACATCTTCGGTGAGTCGGTAAGATAAATCCCCAGCTTTTGCAGTTTCAAAGTAACTGAGATTTAACTTCTGTAAATGAGCGTAAATCTGCTTGCGGAGGTTATAAGCTACTCTTAAAGCAGCTTTTGCCATATAAATATCTTGTATTGACTGAAAAAAGCCTCTAACAAGAAAAACTCCTGCTAAAATAAGGGCAAGTTTTGCGATTTCCACAACATTTCCTTGTCCAAAGGGAGTTGCTAACTCTTCTACAAGCTTAATTAATCCTAATGTTGCGATTACGTATCCAATAATCCCTACAAAACCCTTAGCAATAGTTTGCCATTGGGGACGGATATAAGGTAAAAGTTGCCAGTAGTTAGACTTACTCAAGCTGAAATTCCCATGCATATTAATTAATTTTCTATTAATCTTCAGACGGTATCAGCTTTTGAGTAGTTTCTCAAATGGTTGGTTGATACATTGAATGAGGAATAGGGTTTGAAACGGTTAATTATATCAATTCCGGTTACACCGGAATGATAAAAACAACCGCAAAGGCGCAGAGTACGCAGAGGAAAGAGAAAAAAGAGAAAATCTAAATCATTCCAATACAAATGGAAACGATATTACTAATTATTTTTGCCTTCTGTAAAATGATATCTTATAGAGTTGGTGGTAGCAGATTCAGATATCTTAAACATAATGAATGGTAAATTAATTGTCTTTGAAGGGGTGGAAGGTTGCGGTAAAACTACGCAAATTCAACTTTGTTATGAATGGCTACAAAACCTCAGTATACCTGTGGTAATAACTCGCGAACCAGGTGGAACTCAATTAGGGTTGCATCTGCGCTCTTTATTGTTGGAAAACACTAAGGATAAATCCATTACTGCTACTACAGAATTACTTTTGTACGCAGCAGATCGCTGTCAACACGTAGAACAAGAATTACTCCCAAATTTGAAATCGGGAAAAATCATATTGTGCGATCGCTATATTGATTCGACGATTGCTTATCAAGGTTATGGTCGCAGTTTAGACCTAGATTTAATCGAGCAACTTAATTCTATCGCAACATCGGGATTGAAAAGTGATTTAACTTTATGGTTAGATTTAGATGTTGAATTAGGACTAGCACGAAAACGAAAAAACGGTGATATGGCTGACCGCATCGAACAAGAAAAAATCGATTTTCATCGTCGTGTTCAAAAAGGATATAAAGAATTATTACATATTTCCCCAACAAGAACTATTCGTATAGAAGCTAGTTTAAATCAACAAGAAGTACAAAAACAAATTCAACAAGTATTAACTGCTAAATTGGAAGAGTGGACAGTTGACAGTGGACAGTTGACAGTTGACAGTTGATAGTTATTATTTATTTCCCCCCATCTCCCCCCTGCTCCCTACTCCCAGTTGACGATTGAAAATGGATTTTTTTGCACCTGTTGTCGGACAAATTCAAGCTGTAGAATTACTCAAACAAGCTGTTGCTAAAAACCGAATTGCACCAGCATATTTGTTTGTAGGTTCTTCTGGAGTAGGACGAAGTTTAACTGCACAATGTTTTTTAGAATTGCTATTTACTCAAAATCATCAAGATAGCACTATTATCAAAAGTAAAATAGCCAAAAGAAACCATCCCGACTTACTTTGGGTACAGCCAAGTTATCAATATCAAGGAAAGTTATTAACTGCTTCCGAAGCCTCAGAAAAAGGATTAAAACGCAAAGCACCGCCAATTATTCGCTTAGAACAAATTCGCGAAATTACTAATTTTTTGAGTCGTCCAGCTTTAGAAGCATCTCGAAATGTAGTAGTGTTAGAACAAGCCGAAACAATGGCAGAAGCTGCTGCAAATGCTTTACTCAAAACTCTAGAAGAACCAGGAAAAGCAACATTGATTTTAATTGCACCAACACCAGATTCTCTTTTAACAACTTTAGTCTCTCGGTGTCAAAAAATTCCTTTTTACTGTTTAGATATAGCCTCCATTTCTCAAGTTTTACGATTATCAGGAAACGGTGAAATATTAAATCATCCTACAGTATTAAGTCTTGCAGCAGGTAGTCCAGGGAAAGCCATTGAAGCTTATGAACAAATGCAAAATATCCCCCTAGATTTATTGAGTTCCTGTACTCAATTACCTAAAAATTACCGCTCTGCATTAGAATTAGCGAAACAAGTTGACAAGGCTTTAGATAACGAAGCACAGTTATGGTTGGTTGATTATTTACAACAGGTATATTGGCAAAACTTACGACAACCAAATATTATTCAACAATTGGAAAAAAGCCGTAAATCTTTACTATCTTATGCACAACCGCGTTTAGTATGGGAATGTATGTTTTTATTTTTAGTTGATGGAACATTACGATTATCATAGATTTCCTTGATAATTTCCTCATCGGTTCGTTCGTCTTCCCAAGCACCAAACGTTTTTAGCTTTTGAGTTAAGTAAATATGCTAAACAATCAGCTAGTAAAGGAATTGAAGTTGCAGAAGAATTAGCAGATATAGAAGTACAGAAATATAACCCTATTGTCAAAATTACTTTGACTGGTAGTATTATCGCTGCAATTTTGGCGATCGCCGTAAAAATCATCCTCAAACATATCTAATGGAGAACTATTTTAATCTATACACTATCTTCCGGTTAACGCTTTTTGTAACCACTGTTTACGGAAGCTTGCAATTAATCAAAAATCTACTGCGCTACAAACCTTATTACGACAAAATTCCCAAGTCTATAAAAGTTTAAACTCCCATTCTCTGAGAAAGCAACGCATTATATCCAATAATTCTAACCCACATTCCGCACCCACAGATCCAAAAATGGATTAGTACTGATTAGTAGTACAGGACAACTATATTTTTTTTGATCTAATTTAGATACAAATGAGAATAATAGCTATTAAGCATAGTAATTATGTA